>ERZ500974.14-NODE-14-length-73131-cov-6.433289_pt1 | contig 73131 bp, 64 predicted proteins | sample MGYA00248868_ERZ500974 | MGnify/ENA primary metagenome ERZ500974 (study PRJEB25958, sample SAMN03398564) | human skin metagenome | study: EMG produced TPA metagenomics assembly of the Human Skin Microbiome Metagenome (human skin metagenome) data set.
TGACGACAAATTCACTGTCAACTAACGCGTTGCCGATGGCGACGATTTTTGCCATTGTGATTCCTTTTTAACGATTTTGGAAAAAGTAGATGAGTTAAATTCAATATGGTGTCATTGTAAATTAAAACCGTCAAAGTTAATATCTGAAAATTGGCTGACTCGGGCAAATGATTGGCGCTGTATTATCTGTGGTATCTGTGTTTTTTTGCCTTTATAACGCGGCTTTTGTCCCCATTTAACTCAAAATAAATCCGACAAAACTGCTATACTTTCTGTTTTTTTACAGTTGGTTTTGCTGATAAATTCTGACAAATATTATGATGACACACAGGTAACTTCATGCCCGCAACTTCTCACGACACTACTTTAGATTTGACCCTACACCCTGATTTTACTCTACGCTCACATGAGCGTATCGATGCGCTATCGCTTGATGTGCTGGTGAGCGAACATAACGCCACGGGGTTGATTCATTATCACCTCGCCCACCCGAGTGATGAAAATGCCTTTATGATTGGCTTTCGCACCCAGCCGATGACCGACCGTGGTGAAGCGCATATTTTGGAGCATACCAGTCTATGTGGCTCTGAAAAATATCCCGTGCGCGACCCGTTTTTTAGCATGATTAAGCGCTCGCTCAATACGTTTATGAATGCGTTTACCGCGGCAGATTGGACGGCGTATCCGTTTGCCACCCAAAACCGTCAAGATTATTTTAACTTGTTGTCGGTGTATCTAGATGCGACATTTTTCCCAAGTTTAAATCCGCTCGATTTTGCCCAAGAAGGGATTCGTGTGGAGCTTGATGATGACGGCAAACCGCAGTATAAAGGCATTGTGTTTAACGAAATGAAAGGCGCGATGAGTGGCGAGATTGACCAGTTGTATCATACGCTGGCGCGTCATTTATTCCCCACAACCACTTATCACTACAATTCTGGCGGTGAGCCCGCTGCTATTACCGAGCTTAACCACGCTGATTTGGTCAAGTTTCATCAAAGTCACTATCACCCAAGCAATGCGGTGGTGATGAGCTTTGGCAATATCCCTGTGGCAGAGACCCAAGCCCGTATCCATGAGGATGCATTGGCGGTGGCAGGCAAAGCGTTTGCTAAAGGGCAAAAACACGCCTCACGACTCGAAAAATCATTGACCGCGCCAATCAGCGTGACGGACACTTACAGTGTCGATACGGTAAAACCCAAACAAACCCATCACGTCATGGCATGGTTATTACCATCGATTTTAGACGGTAAGCAGCGCCTGGCTATGCGATTACTTGAGGGCGTATTGGTTGAACATGCAGGTTCGCCGCTGCGAGCGTATCTCGATAGCCATCCGTTGGCATCTGCCCCAACGCCGCTACTGGGCTTGGATGACAGCCATTATCAGATGGTGTTTTATGCCGGGGTTCGTGGCTCCGAGCCTGAGCATGGCGATGCTATTGAGCAAGGGATTTTGGACTTACTCAACCAAGTGGCGGACCAGCCTGTGGACAGTGAAGCGATTGAAACCATTTTGCACCAAATCGAAATCGACCAACGTCATATCGGTGGCGATAGTATGCCATATGGTCTAAATTTGATGCTAGAAGGCTTTAGTACTGCTATCCACGACGGCGACCCCATGCATGTGTGGGATATCGATGAAAACCTAAACTGGCTACGTGAGCAAGTACAAAATCCTGATTTTATCGCCGATTTGATACGCAAATTTTTGCTCGACAATCCGCATCGCGTGCGCTTGACACTCATCCCTGATGCGAGCAAATCTGAGCAACAAGCCAAGGATGAGCAAGCCAAACTTGACACCATTGAAGCGGCACTGACCGATGACACCCGTAATGCGCTCGTCACCCAAGCCAAAGCCCTTGCCGAACGCCAAGCTACGCCTGATGATGTGGATTTGCTACCCAAAGTGGGATTGGCGGATATTCCTGCCCAAATTCAATTTAAAACAGGTACAAAACGCGATATCACTTTAAGCGGTGTGCCAAGTACGTTGTATGAATATGAAGCAGGCACCAACGGTCTGTATTATTATCAAGTGATTATGCCCCTAGAGGGTCATGAAGCGCTCATCAATCACCCAGATTTACCAACGTATCTGAGCTTGATCAGCGAAGTGGGCACGCGCAAACACGATGCTTTGGCATTTCAAGCGCGGCAAGCACGCCATTCAAGCGGTGTGACTGTCAGAATCAGCCAGCGCACGTCACCTGATAATCCCGAAAAAATGGATAGCTTTTTGGTGGTCGCTACCCGCTCATTGTCACGTAAATTTGAAGCCATTGAGCTGCTTAAAGAAGTGCTCAACGACACTATTTTTACTGAATATGCGCGGATGGAAGAGCTACTGACCCAAAAACAAATGGGCTGGCAATCGCGCCTTGCCAATGCAGGTCATGCGTATGCCATGCAAACAGCGAGCCGTAACACCAGTAAAATCGCCCGTCTTGAATATGTACGCGGTGGTTTGCCTGCATTAAATAGCTTAACTGAATTTTTGCAGCAAGCGGAGCAAGATAGCAGTGCGTGGCAAAAGCTCGGAGAGCGCTTAGCCAGTTTACATAGCTACATCAAAGCCCTGCCAAAACAAGCACTCATCATCGCCGAAGCAGAGATATTACCGACGCTGCAACAAGCGATTAGCGAGAGCTGGCAAGCGCCTGTTGATGAGCCTACCGCTACTTTAATCGAATCGCCCATTACCACTGACGGTAGCGATATCGCGTGGCTTGCGCAAACCAATGTGTTTCATCATGCGCTTGTCTTTGATGCCGTGCCGACGAACCATCCCGATGCCCCTGCCTTGATGGTGCTCTCAAGTGTGCTACGCAACAACTATCTGCATCGTACCATCCGTGAGCAAGGTGGGGCGTATGGCGGCGGCGCGAGCTATGATAGCAATGCTTGCTCTTTCAAGTTTTATAGCTACCGTGACCCGCGTGACCAAGCCACGTTTGATGACTTCTTGGGTAGTATTGATTGGTTGCTGGCGCAAACTACAGGCGAAAAAACCGATGCCTGGATTGAAGAAGCGATTTTAGGATTGATGGCAGGTATGGATAAGCCCGCAAGTCCTGCGGGTGAAGCGGTCAAGGCGCTGTTTGCTGAGTTGCATGGTCGCGGCAAAGACTGGCAACAAGCGATGCGTGCCAAAATCTTGGCGGTCAGCCTTGATGACTTACAGCGGGTAACAACCATCTACCTCAAAGACAAGCCTTACACACGCGCAAGCCTTGCGCCGTTTGATAAAGCAGATACCATGCAAAAAATGGGTTTTCAGATTGAAAAAGTGCTATAACAAACGTAACAATAAAATTAATCCTCTTAATAAAAAAGGCGCTATTATTAGCGCCTTTTTTTCATCTTTTACACTACCCGTTTTACACAACCAGCAACTCAATTTTACCCAGTCCGTCAATTTGCGCCAGTATGCTATCGCCTTTGACCACCGCACCGACGCCCGCTGGCGTGCCTGTAAAAATCAAATCCCCTGCTTTGAGCTCAAAAAACTCAGATAAATTGGCAATGGTCTCTGCCACATTCCAGATTAACTGATTGATATTGCCTTGTTGTTTGGGCTCGCCATTCACCGCCAGTGAAATATTTGCTTGTTGTATGTCAGCAACGCTAGCAACGGGATAAATTTCGCCAATGGGTGCCGAATAGTCAAACGCCTTGCCAATCTCCCACGGGCGACCGTTTTGCTTCATGGCGTTTTGCAAGTCACGGCGCGTCATGTCGAGCCCCACGGCATAGCCAAAAATCAGCTCATGAGCCTGTGATACACTCACATTGGCACCCGCTTTGCCAATCGCAACCACCAATTCTACTTCATAATGTAGCGCTTGCGTTTTAGTCGGATAAGGCAATTGGGCAACGCTATCGGGTCGAACTGCAATAACCGACTCACTGTCACCGGCTTTACAAAAGAAAAATGGCGGCTCACGGTCTGGGTCACTGCCCATTTCTCGGGCATGGTCGGCATAGTTGCGCCCCACGCAATACACGCGGCGGACAGGAAAGGTTTGCTCGGATTGATAGATGGGCAGTGCCACCACTTGGCTGGGTGGAAAAATCGTATTCATGGTGATTCTACTTGGGTGGTTGGGGTATCAGATGGCGGCTGGGTGATGGCAATATCAGTGACATGTTGGTCAGCGGCTAAATTGCTAGCAGGTTGCCACGCTTGCAAAAACTTATCATGGCGCAGGCTATTGTCTTGATTGGTGAACGATTGCAGATAGTCTCGGGTGGTGGATTCCCATTGCTCACTTTGCTCAACTGAAAATTGCCCCGTCAGTCGTTGGTAGCGCAAAAAAATCAGCCAAGTATTGAGCACATCACTTTCACAATAAGTGGTGAGTTTATCCCATGCCTCTGCTTGCACCATAGGCACCACATCATAGCCGTCCAACGCTTGCTTGCCCGCAAAGCCGCATAAGGATGCGACGACATCGAGTTTTTGCGACGTGCTATTCATGGCAAGTTTCACCATCAAATCGGTATGACGGTCATGATAGCGGTTGATATAGTTGTTGTATCTCATCTCACCGGTTTGGCTAAACAGCTTGGGCGCGGTTAGACCATGCTGTAACGCCCGATACACCATGACGGGTATATCAAAGCCCTTGCCATTCCAGCTCACCAACAACGGATTTTTTTCAATGGCATTAAAAAAGGTTTGAATCATTTGCGCTTCGCTATGGTCAGCCAGCGACAGCGATTTGAGCGTCATTTTGCCGCCCGCCACCCACAACACCGAAAGACAAGCGATTTGGTGCAAGGGCAGGGGCATAAAAGGATGCCCAACATCTTGCTCACGCAGTGCCATAAGCTTGGTCATGGCATCGTTATCCGATAACCCAGCCAACTCAGGGTATAGCCGCTTGCCTGTGGCAACATCGGGTATGGTTTCGATATCAAATACTAAAATCGGCGCTGGCGTAGCCATAATACTTCCTTGTTAGTTTCTGCTGTATGTTATTAGGTATTAAGCGTCATCTTTAACACCGAACAACCCTGTTGATAGATAACGATCGCCACGGTCACAGACGATAAAGGCAATCACCGCATCCGGGTGTTCTTTAGCGATTTGGTACGCTGCCCACGCCGCACCACCTGATGACACCCCCGCAAAAATCCCTTCTTCGCGGGCAAGCTTACGCATAAACACTTCCGCATCGTGCTGCTCGATGTCCATCACCCTATCCACCAAACTTGGCTCAAAAATCTTTGGTAAATAAGCAGCTGGCCATCGGCGAATCCCTGCGATATTAGCGCCTTCAGCGGGCTGTAAACCGATAATTTGCACGTTTGGGTTTTGTTCTTTTAGGTATTTGGACACCCCCATGATGGTGCCTGTGGTACCCATTGAGCTAATAAAATGGGTAATCGTGCCATTTGTTTGCTGCCAAATCTCAGGACCTGTGGTCAGATAATGCGCTTGTTTGTTGTCAGGGTTGTTAAACTGGTCAAGTACGATGCCTTTGCCTTCTGCCTGCATTTGCTGGGCAAGGTCACGTGCCGACTCCATGTTATCGACTTCAATCAATGTCGCCCCATACGCTGCCATCGCGTCTTTACGCTCTTGGGTAGAGTTGCTAGGCATAATCAGCGTCATCGCATAGCCGCGCATTGCTGCGACCATGGCAAGGGCGATGCCTGTATTGCCACTGGTGGCCTCAATGATGGTGTCGCCTGGCTTGATAGTGCCACGCAGTTCCGCTTGATAAAACATATTAAACGCAGGGCGGTCTTTCACTGAGCCCGCTGGATTGTTGCCTTCAAGTTTGGCAAGCAGGGTGGCTGTGCCTTGGTCGGTTTGCGGTGCAAATCGCGCTAGCTTAACCAGTGGCGTATGTCCAATGCAGTCATTGAGCGTGCTGGTTTCAGTGATGAAATTATTATGGGTCATAAGACAACCTTAGTTTTTGGCCATGAAGTTTTGATGATACGAGTTTTGAGCAGACGCATTTAGTCTAGCTTATAGATTAGCTAGCGTTGATTAGTTTTTTTAACAGTAAATTTTTTGGATTGTGCGCGTAGTTTAGCAAAATTCGTATCACCCGTCAGTGGCGAATCATGATTATTATGCAAGTCATTTTTCCACCGCTACCCCTTCTGATTTTATCTGGATTTTTTGCTGGGGTATAGACTTGTCAAAAATTTACTTGCGACAAAAACCCTAGCCGCGCAAGCAAAATTGGCTAAAATCCTATAAAATGAAACGCTATACCCCAAAACCCTGATAAAAAATCTGATGCCTAAATTAGGCTGATGCAAGGCTAGCAATGTGAGCAAACGATTTCACTTGGATTTTTCCACCGCTTATGGACAGTTGATACTGTTGGTGTTTTTGCCGATTAGCGCACTCGCGTTGACGGGTGGTTTTTTGGTGTTATCGGATACCAGCCGTGCTGCGCGTACTATTCAGCAATCAACCGCGGATAATTTGCTGGTGACTCTGCAGCCAGTCGCCGCTTCTATGCAGACGAATCTGCTTAAAATCAACCAAGCGCTATCTACAACTAGCACTCAGACTAATAGCGATAATGGTTCAAACAAAGATGGCTTAAATAAAGATAACTTAAACAAACACAGCGCAAATAAAGCTGAGCTATCGCCCAAAGAGTTGGCGGCGCTACAAGCCAGTGTGAAATTTGCCCTACAAAATGCCATCAACGACAAACACTTGCAAGGCGTGGCGATTGTCAACGAACAAAGTAAAGTGTTGGTCAGTTTTGGTGATTTGTCACAACAGCCCAATCCACGCTTGTTGCCTTTTTTGGGACGCCACCTTGAGGCGCAAAGCAATACGCAGCAAACTTATTTGCTAACGCAGCTCAACACCCAATCCAACAGCCTGTTTAATAGCAAGGGTAGTAGCTTATTTGGTCGAAAATTGGTACTAAGCGCGCCCGCCAATGCGACTGCCCCACTACCGACCTTATGGCTTATTGTCAATATTGATAATGAGCCGCTACAAGTGGCTCGATATCAAGTGATGTTGGCGTTAGCGATTACCGGACTCTTTACTATTTTACTGCTGCTATTGACCACCCATATATATGCTAGACGCTGGATTGCGCCGATTTATGAGATGCGGTTACATTTGCAGCGCACCAACGCCAACAACCTGTATAAACCGATGACCATCAACGCCAGCGGTGAAATCAACCAACTGCAACAGGATTTGGTCAAGACCTTAAGACGTCTGCATAAAAGTTTCCAAGAACTCAAAAATCACGCCGAGCAGACCGAAGATGATTTGCGATTGGCTTTTGACGAGATGGAGATGCAAAACATCTCAATTCGCAATGCGCGTGATGCGGCGGTTTCAGCCAGTCAAACCAAATCGGCATTTTTAGCCAATATCAGTCATGAATTACGCACCCCACTTAACAGTATTGATGGCTTTATCAACCTATTATCCCGTCATGGCGGCTTAAATGCCGAGCAAGACTTGTACGTGCAAACGATTCGTAAGTCTTCAGCGCACCTATTAGCACTGGTCAATGACGTGCTTGATTTTTCTAAGATTGAAGCCGGTAAACTGGTACTGGATAGTCATGAATTTGACCTGTATGCCAGTATCTACGATGTGGTGGATATGCTATCGCCACTTGCGGCAGAGAAAGATTTACGCCTGTCGGTGTTCTTCTATGACGATGTGCCGCATTATCTGGTGGGGGATGCGTTACGCACCAAGCAAGTGTTGACCAATCTTGTTAACAACGCCATCAAATTTACCGATGATGGCGAGGTCATTGTGCGGGTCAGTCTGGATGATGACATCGATGATTTAATTCATATCAGTGTGCAAGATACAGGGCGCGGGATTTCGCCTGAGCATCAAAAAGTGCTGTTCCAAAGTTTTTCGCAAGGCGATCCTTCGATTACTCGCCAGTATGGCGGTACGGGGCTGGGGTTGGTGATTTCAAAACAGCTTACCTATCTGATGGGCGGCAATATTGGTTTTTATGACAACGCCACTGAGCAAGCGGGTGATGCGAGCCAATCGCACAAAATCAAAGGCACGACGTTTTGGTTTACCTTGCCGATGACCATCAGTAACCAAGAGCAGCAGCGGCTGCTTATCCATGACCCCATTTGGCAGTTACCCGCCATCGTCCCGCCAAAAACCGATGCCGGTTATATGGCGGCTGATGCTATCGCTGCGCTAAATATTTTGGTTTGGATTGACCATCCTGCAAGCTTACAAGTGTTAAAAGGCTCGCTGCGTGAATTGCCGATTGCCATTACTACCGCAAGTACGCTAGCCAGCCTACTTGAATCGCTCAAAGAAACAGGCAATCATTGGGATTGGGTCATCGTGGACAATGGCACCACTGAGGACACCACGTCGCTGCTCAAACAAGTACGCTTACATTATGCCGGTAAATTGCTACTATTTGGCTATCAAGTCAATCTTGAGCCAGAATTGTTGTCGCGTTACCAAGCACAAGCCTTGTATCAGCCGCTCGACCGTCGCCAGCTTTACCAGCTGCTCGATAGCAATTCTGCCAGCAGCCAAGAGCCAACACTGCCGCAGTGGCATGGCTTTACTGTGCTTGCCGTAGATGACCATCTGCCCAATTTGTTGGTACTAGAAGCGTTATTGGCTGAGCTGAGCATTAATGTGGTGACGGTTAATAGTGGGTTTGACGCCATTGAATACATCACCACCCACCAGTCACAAAGCGATACCGCCGTGGATTTGATCTTTATGGACATTCAAATGCCAAGAATGTCAGGCAGTGAAGCCGCCATCCAAATCCGTAAGGTTGAAACGCAAGCAGGACATCAACATATTCCGATTATTGCCCTGACCGCGCATAGTCTATCCGATGAACGCGATACATTATTGGCATCTGGAATTGATGACTATGTGGGCAAACCAATTAGTCAAGCCCAGTTATTGCAAATCCTGCAACGCTGGTTGGGTAAACACAGCACGTCTGTATCCGCTGATGTGGCTTCTGACAAATCGGCTATCAACTCACCCATCTCGGCGCGGTCGATAGCGTCTATAGCGTCTGGGGCAAATCACCCGCGTACTGCACCTGCAACCCCCAAAGAGAGTGCCGTATTTGCTCATACGCCATTAGCCGCCTCAGCGACTACCACCGATGACAACGCTAATCTACCAAGCCTACCATCGGTTAGCAGTCAGCATAGCGCTGAGTCACTAGCAAGTCTTGCGGTCATTGATTGGGATGATGCGGTGATGCGGGTAGCAGGTAAGCCTGATTTGGCAGCCAATTTAATTACCCTGCTGATTGAATCAATTGAGCAGGAAAAAAGTGACCTGCAGCAGGCTTGGCAGCGCCACGACAGGCAAGCCTTATCCCACGCGGCGCATCGCATTTTAGGGGCGAGTCGTTATACGGGCGTACCACAGCTCCGCCAAGCCAGCCAAAATCTTGAAGACAAGTGCTTGCTAAACATCAACAATAGCTCGCCTGCGCAATTTGCCATTTTGGCACCTTATTATGAGCAAATGCTACAAGCGCTCGATAACTTGGCACAGGCTGATTTGAGCCAATTCCCTGCACTCAAATATGCCCAGCTCAAAGAAAACGACATGACTTGGAAGATGATTTGACACCCATCACCACAATGCCGCCTAGGTTTGGCATACTTGCTATTCCACGTTACCTTTCTTAAACGTATCGTCCGATATCGCCTCTTGTGCCCAACCAACAAAATCAGTAAAGTGAGATTAATGATTGCAAATCATTGCGTTCTTGCAACATTTTTTTAAGTTTATTGGGTTGGTCAAATTTTAAGGAGGCGTATGTCGGTTTTGTCGGTATCAAAAATATTGCCGGGTGTAGGGTTTTTGCCATTTTCTCAGCGTACTACTGCTTCATCTTTAGCGCAGCGTATCAAAGCGGCAAACGATAACCTTGCGCCCGATGTGCGGTTGGAACTTAGCGGCGATGATAGCGTCATTGTTTGGCTGACACGGATTGACAAGCGCAATGCGTTAAGTTTTGCGTTGATGGATAAACTCATTGATTTAGCCCACCTGCTCACTACTTGGACGGACGTGCGGGCGGTGATTTTGGCAGGTGAAGGTAAAAGCTTTTCTACCGGCATTGATTTGGCGGATTTAAACAACCCGAAAAATCTAAAACAGGTCGCTTGGGAGCTTATCAAACCGTTCCAAAGTAAATTTCAGAAAGTGTGCCTTGTGTGGCGAGAACTGCCGATGCCTGTCATCAGTGTATTGCATGGACATTGCCTTGGCGCAGGGCTACAGTTGGCACTGGCGACCGATATTCGTATCGCCACAGCGGATTGCCAATTTGCCATTATGGAAGCCAAATGGGGACTGGTAGCGGATATGGGATTGACCCGGTCTGCGATGGGGGTGCTACGCGCCGATATCGTCAAGGAATTAGCGATGACGGCACGGATTTTTGACGGTCAGCAAGCCTTTGACTATGGTGTGGTCAGCTACCTAAGCGACACACCGATGGAATTTGCCAAAACTTTGGTCGCAGAATTAAGCAGTCGCTCCCCTGATGCTGTCCTGGCGAGCAAACGCATCATCAATGCCATGTATCATACGCCTGCAACAACCTTGTATCAAGAAAAACTGTGGCAAATCAAATTACTGCTGGGACAAAACCGCAAACTTGCCGTCAAAAAAGCCAAGGATGAAACCGTCAAATTTATTGGGCGTCAATTTAACTAATTTAACCCATGGCTTAATTGACCTTGGTGAGTGCCATCATGCTAAGACCCCTGTTCAAACGTCGTCTTATTTTTTTAGCTAGCCTGTTTTTGGTATGTATGGCGATTTTGTTTTTTATCGCCTGGTGGGGTCGTCTGCCTGCCAACACGGGTAAATCCAGCACCTATCAAACCGCTGTCATTACCAAAGACCATCAAAAAACGGTGGCAACCGATATGCCACCTGATGAGCCCTCCAGCCGTTTTCGCCAATTTGGCTCGCAAAGCATGGCCGATGGCATCGCAGAGTTGGTTAAAAGCAATCCACAAAAAACGGGCGTTTATCCCTTGCCCGATGGCATGGATGCGTTTGCCGCACGTATGCTGCTCATTAGCACTGCAGAGAAAACGCTAGATGTGCAGTATTATATTTGGAATAACGACATCACTGGCAATTTGATGTTCCAAGCCATCAAAGAAGCGGCAGAGCGCGGTGTGCGCGTGCGATTATTGATAGATGACAACAATACCCGTGGTCTCGACCCAACACTGTGGGTACTCAATGAACACCCCAATATTGAAGTAAGATTGATGAACCCCAATCGTTTTCGCTCGTGGCGCTGGCTAGGGTTTGTGGGCGATTTTGAGCGGCTCAATCATCGTATGCACAACAAATCCATCACCGCCGACAGCCAAATTACCATCACAGGCGGGCGTAATATCGGGGATGAGTATTTTTCTTTAAACCAAGAGATGGTATTTTCTGACCTAGATGTGCTGATGGTTGGGCATATTGTGCCGCAGATGTCACAAGCGTTTGACCAATATTGGAACCATAAACTGGCTTTTCCTATCACCGATTTGGTCAAAAAACCTAAGGCATCCGCCCTGAACCAAGTGTTTATTCCAAAAACCCAAAAAGCCGATAAACCCGCGTCACAACAACTCGACCCTGTGCTAAAGCTGAAAAACGACTATCTAAAGCGCTTGGTGGCAATCGACTTTGTCAACCAAATCAAACAACGAAAACTGCCGCTCTACTGGGCAAGCGTGCAGCTATTGACGGACAATCCTGACAAACTGGGCAGCAAAGCCAATACCCAAGGGTTAGACATCAACCAAAGCTTAGGGAAAATCACCCACGAACTCAATTTAATCTCTGCGTATTTTGTACCGACGGAACGAGGCAAAGATTATTTTATCAACCTTGCAAAAAAAGGCGTAGCGGTGAATATTTTAACCAATGCCATGAGCGCCACCGATGTCAAGCTCGTACATTCTGGCTATGCCAAACACCGCAAAGACTTACTCAAAGCTGGGGTCAAGCTATATGAATTAAAGCCCAATGCCATCAAAGACAATCTGCGTGATTCATACTTGACAGGAAGCTCTGCAACCAGCTTGCATGCCAAAACGTTTGAAAGTGATGGTGAAAAGGTGTATATCGGCTCGTTCAACTTTGATCCGCGTTCAGCATTGACCAATACTGAACTTGGCGTTGCCATCGCCCACCCTGTACTTGCCAACAAAATCCGCAATGAATTTTTGCAGGCCTTGCCAACAACCAGCTACACCTTGTCGCTCAAAGATGACAATATTCAGTGGTCAACGCTCGAGAACGGTCAAATCGTCACGTATGATGAAGAGCCTCAAACCAAGGCTTGGCAGCGTACGCTAGTATGGATGCTATCGCACCTACCGCTTGAAAAATTGTTATAAGCTGTCATTGTTATGAACGACAGCGTTAGCCAATACGCTTAGCGCAATTGGCTATCTTTACTACCACGGCGATTAAATAGCTCAACTTTTTTCTGATGCTGTTCTAGCGATTGTTGACAACGCACGCACAAGCGCACCCCTGGCATCGCAAGACGCCGTGCTTCGGGGATTGGGGCATCGCACTCCTCACAATGCGTTAGGCTCTCGCCCTGTGGCAATGCCCGTTTTGCCCGTTCAATCGCATCATTAATAGTCGCTTCAATTTGCTCGTTTTCTGCGCCATCCGCAGCCCAACCACTTGCCATATTTTTCCTTAGGTTTTAATAGGTTAACCATAATATGGTAGTGATTTTGTCAAATTTCAATAGCGTATTAAAGCCGTCATCGCGCCATTTTATTGTGGCTGTAAATCAATTACCTGACCTTTGATACCTGCCGCCTCATCACTCATCAAGGCAACATACGCACTCATCAAGTCTTCGGGCGCAAGCAAGGTGTTGGGATTTTCGCTCGGATAGGCAGCAGCCCGCATTTGGGTACGCGTGGCACCGGGATTGATGCAGTTAAAGCGCAGGGTGGTGGTTTTTTGGGTTTCTTGGGTGAAAATATCGCTCATCCCTTCTACCGCCAATTTTGACAGCGCATACGCCCCCCAAAACGCGCGTGGACGGCTGCCGACACTGCTAGAGGTAAACACCACTGAGCCACTTTGCGCAGATTTGAGGAGCGGTAACAAAGCTTGGGTAAGGGTAAAGGTGGCATTAAAATTGACTTTCATCACTTGCTCAAAAATAATCGGGTCATACATCTCAAGTGGGGTCAATACACCGAGCAACCCTGCATTGTGTAAAACACCGTCCAAATGCCCGACTTCACGCTCAATCAAAATCGCCAATTGCTGCATTTCTGTGTAGCTTGCGCTCTCTAAATTCATCAGTAACATGGCAGGCTCGGCACCGCCTTCTGCTTCAATTAGGTCATATACAGCTTCAAGCTTGCTCGCGGTTTTGCCAAGTAGTAGCACGGTCGCGCCATATTTTGCATAGCTTAGCGCTGCTGCTTTACCGATGCCATCACCTGCCCCTGTGACCAAAATATTTTTACCTTTTAGACAATCGGCAGGTGGGATAAAGTTACGGATATCATCATGCGTTGCTAAAGTCATAGTTTCCTCAAAATTTTTCTCAAAAGCTCGCTAAAAAATTCCCTAAAAATCGGGCAAATTGTTAACACCTTGTCTATGCATCAACCGCCTAGTTGCTTGTTTAAGTGTCCGCTAAAGCATCCGTCCAATCGCCCAGCAAAGCGGTCAATTCAGCGACGCTATGGATTATGTTATCTGCACCCCAACTGCCCAAATCCGCTTGGTCTTCAGGGGGAATGTAGCCATAAGCTGCCAAAATCGTGCGCATATTCGCCGCATTGCCCGCTTGAATGTCACGGATATGGTCACCGACATACACACAATTTTCAGGCTGTAGCTGACGCCCGAGTTGTTCGTTCAACCGCGCGACTGCCAAATACATGGGCTCTGGGTCAGGTTTGGTGTGTTTGACATCATCAGGGCATACCAGAACCGCACAGCGCTCAGTTAGCTCAAGTTTCTCTAATAAATTTTCTGCCAAGTAACGCGGCTTATTGGTGACAATGCCCCATACAATGCCCTGTGACTCCAAGTGTGTTAACAGCGAATCAAGCCCATCAAACAAGCGACTATCGACACAGATATCAGCTTCATAGGTGTCCAAAAACTCTTGGCGATAAGCCAGCAAGGTTGGGTCATCCTCAGTCACATTGGCAAGCTCGCCAAACATCAGCTTGACCATGGCTCTGGCGCCTGCAGAAACTTGCTCACGAATGGCGGTATCACTGGGCGCTGGGTGCTGGTGTTTGGCGCACATCACCTTAATAATGCGGATAAAATCAGGTGCCGTATCAATCAAGGTACCATCAAGGTCAAACAATACGGCTTGGCATTTTTCAGTCATTTTTTGCTCAAATCAACGATTAATATTTAGGTAAAGCCAACTACTGAGGTTTGTAGACTGCCATCATGTAGTTAACGTCAACATTTTGTGCCAGCCAATAGTGCTTGATAAGTGGATTGTAATGTAAACCAATTAAATCTTGACGTTTGCAGCCTGCACGCTGAGCGAACCGATCTAGCTCGGCTGGGGTGATGAATTTTTCATAATCATGTGTACCGCGTGGCAACAAGCGTAACAAGTATTCAGCGCCAATTACCGCAAACAGGTAGGATTTTGGGTTGCGATTGATGGTCGATAGTACCAATACGCCATTGGGTTTGAGCAGGGTAAAACAAGCATTGATAATGGACTGCGGGTCTGGCACGTGCTCGAGCATTTCCATACAAGTCACCACATCAAACTCACCAGCGTGCGCTTTGGCAAAATCTTCTACAGCAACACAAGCAAAATTAATCGCTTGGCTGGTCTGCGTAGCATGGATTTGTGCTGCCTTGATATTGGCTTCTCCCAAATCAATACCCGTCACCGTGGCGCCGCGCACTGCCATGCTATGTGACAAAATACCACCACCACAGCCGACATCTAACACTTTTTTGCCTGTTAATCCTGATTGCTGGCGGGCGATGGTTTGCTGTTCAATCCAGTTTAAGCGTAGCGGATTGATTTGGTGCAAGGTGGCGAACGCGCCTGATTTGTCCCACCATTCATTGGCAAGGTCGGTGAATTTTTGTACTTCTTGTAAGTCGACGTTTTGCTGTAGGTTCGGTTGTGTCATGATGATAGTTCCGTTTGATTTTTACTTCGCTATTTTTTTAATTCGATACTTTTTACTTTAATAGCGTTACTTCAATAGCGTGTTATCGCGTTTTTTGAAATGCGGTTACTCGCTAACCACAATTGCCATCAAAAATAGCCTTATTCTAACAGTTTTTAGCCCATTCGCTGTAGAATTTATGTGGCAGGCTGATAGCGTAAAATTGTAGGATAAATTAGTTGGGTAAAGTAGCTTATCACTGCCCAGCCGCATAACTGCCCAAGTTTGAATGTAATTAATAAAATAAACTTAAAAAATAAAATTTTTAATTTAGAAAATTTAATTAACATATTGCTTATTTTTTTCACCACTGTAGTTTTTTTTAGTTTACAAAGGATTACGCTTAGGCGCGTCCGCAATTTATGATAGTATAACGCGCAGGTATTTTCGTATTTTGAGCCCTACTAGCAAGCGATTTTCTATAAGATACTATTCTTTATAAGATACTATAAGATATGAGCCGTGCTAGACCCTATGATTTGACTGTTAATGAGGCAACCATGAAAAAATTAGCAATGACCGCAATCGCCGCTGCAATCGGCTTGACCAGTTTATCAACCCAAGCTGCAGATTTTGTAGCGGGTCAAGACTATAAGGTGCTTGCAAACCCAGAGAAAATTGAAGGCAATAAAATCATTGTTCGTGAATTTTTTTGGTATGGTTGCCCTCACTGCTACAAATTAGAACCTTACATGGCACAGTGGTCAAAAAAATTGCCAGCTGATGTGGTGTTTATGCAGACGCCAGCTGCGATGAACCCTGTGTGGGAACAAAACGCGCGCGGTTTTTATGCCGCACAGTTATTAGGTTATCAAGGCAAAACCCACCAAGCGATGTTTGACGCCATTCAAAAAGACCGCCAAAAATTGTTTGACCAAGCCTCTATCGGTCAATGGTACGCATCAAAAGGCGTGGATATCAATAAATTTAACAGCATGTACAATTCTTTTGCGGTGAATACCCGTATCGCGCGTTCAAAAGATGCGGCGCAGCGCTTCCAACTGTCAGGGGTACCTGCGGTTGTCGTTGATGGCAAATACGTGGTTGAGGGTGAGGATGGTAAAGTGCCACAAGTGGTTAATTACCTCATCAATAAAGCCCGTGCTGAGCGTGGCGGTAAATAATCCGCCAGCCATTTGCTGAGGGTTAATGGTTTTAGCCTAGATGGTTTTAGCTTAAATAGTAAAAAAGCCGTTTCAATGAATTAGCATTGAAACGGCTTTTTTTATAGGAGCGGCTTTTTTATGGTAGTTAATAAAACCTAGTGGTCGGCTGGCGTGCCGCCTTGTGCCACAATCCAGTTTTTTAGCTGTTTGGTTTTTTCATCCAATAGCATTTTATCACCGCTGGCTTCAACATTGAGACGAATCAGTGGCTCTGTGTTAGAAGCGCGGACATTAAAGCGCCAGCGTGGAAAATTGACCGACAAGCCATCGAGTTTATCGAGGGTCGCCGTTTGGCTATCAAATTGTTGGTAGCTTTCTTCAAGTTTTGCCAACACCGCAGGCGCAGTGATACCGTCTAATTTAAAGTTAATCTCACCTGAGATAGGAAAAGCGGCAATCATCTCATCAACCAGTTGCGACAGTTTTTTTGGCGCCTCTGTTTTGCCTGATTTTGATAGCAATTCGATCACTAATAACCAAGGAATCATGCCACTATCGCAGTAGTTAAAATCGCGAAAATAATGATGCGCAGACATCTCGCCACCATACACTGCATTGTTTTCACGCATGACTTGTTTGATAAAAGAATGCCCTGACTTACTGATGGTCGCTTTGCCACCGGCCGCCGCGATGACGCTTTCGGTATTTAAGATATTGCGCGGGTCATAGACAATCGCCTCGGCAGGGTTTTTATCCAAGAAAGCTTTGGCAAGCACCCCCACTACATAAGTGCCTTCCAAGAATCGAGCGTTTTCATCAAAGAAAAAACAGCGGTCAAAATCGCCATCAAACGCTATCGCTAAGTCCGCTTTCTCCGCCAATAGCTTATCTGCCGTCACTTTACGGTTGGCAATAATCATGGGATTGGGAATACCATTGGGAAAACTGCCATCAGGCACATGATTGATTTTGATAAATTTAATAGGCGCGTTGGCAGCTTGTAGACGCTGCTCAAGCAAATCAATCGTGGGTGCGGCACTACCGTTGCCACAGTTGACGACCACTGTCAAAGGTCGTAACGCGTTGACGTCAATATAGCTTATCAGGTGGTCGATATAGGCGGTTTTATCTTCTTTTAACTGATACTCGCCTTTACTGGCTGCCACTTTGAACGCGCCTTTTTCTGCGATTTGTTGAATGTCTGCCAAGCCGGTGTCCGCACTAATGGGTTTTGACTGTTCACGCACCAATTTTAGCCCGTTATAATTGATGGGGTTGTGACTGGCGGTCACTTCAATACCGCCAATCGCGCCATAGTGACTGGTGGCAAAATACACTTCTTCAGTGCCTGTCATGCCCAAATCAATCACATCGATGCCTGCATCTAATATGCCTTGTATGGTGGCTTTTTTAAGGGCTTCACTACTGGGACGAATGTCACAGCCAATCACAATCGCTGATTTTTGCTGATTTGATAGCGGTGCACTTAAAAATTGGGCGAAAGCACGTCCGATACGGTAGGCGATGTCCTCGTCAAGATTTTTACCGAGTTCGCCGCGGATGTCATAGGCTTTAAAAGACGAAATTGTGATGGGAGAAAAATCATTCATATACGTGGCTCATGGGATTAAGAATTAAGAATGTCATTCAATTAACTGTTAATTATTCACTATCAGTTATTTACTAGCAATAATCAACTATCACCAAACACATCGCGGCTATACACTTTTGCCTCGACGTGCGCTAATTCGGGATGTAATCGGTTCGCGACAATCACATCGCTGGTTTGTAAAAAGCTCGCTAAATCATTGACTACGGGACAATCCATAAACTGCGGTGACGACAGACTGGGCTCATAGATTTGTACATCAATGGCATGTTGTTTGAGCAGTTCAATAATGTCCAAAATTGCAGAATCTCTAAAGTTATCGGCATCTTTTTTCATGCTCAATCGGTACACCCCCACGGTATTAGGCTGCTTGGCGATAATTTGACGGGCGATAAAGCGTTTGCGGGTATTGTTGGCATCCACCACCGCATGAATCACATTGGCAGGAATCCCTTCATAATTGGCTTTAAGCTGTTGGGTATCTTTGGGTAGACAATAGCCACCATACCCAAATGATGGGTTGTTGTAATGCATGCCAATCCGCGGGTCTAAGCTCACACCGGTGATAATCGACTCACTATCAAGCCCCATGCTTTCGGCAAAGCTATCTAACTCGTTAAAAAATGCAATGCGTGTGGCAAGGTAGCTATTGGCAAATAGTTTGACCGCCTCTGCCTCAGTGGGCGGCATGATTTGGCTTGGGGTGTCGGTTTGCTCACTGGCAGTTTGGTATTGGGTGATTAGTTGGTGGCAAACATCTTGCAGCGCTGGCACATGGTTTATATCACAGCCAACGATAATACGTGACGGATGCAGATTGTCATATAACGCTTTGCCTTCCCGCAAAAACTCCGGCATAAACAAAATACGCGTATCAAATTGTGCCTGCATGTCAGCGGTAAATCCAATCGGCACAGTCGATTTGATCACAATCGGCACTTGTGCGTTGTGAGCGCGTACGGTTTGGATACTGGCTTCCACCGATGAGGTATCGAATTTGCCAGTGGTGACATCGTAGTTGGTCGGTGTGGCGATAATCACTAAATCTGCGGTTGAAAAATCCGCCTCACTTACCAACTGCGCTGTTAAATTCAAGGACTGGGTTGCCAAGAACTGCGCAATCAACGCATCGTCAATCGGCGACGCTTGCTGTTGTAATTGGGCAATCTTTTGGGCGTCGATATCAACCAAGGTGACTTGGTTAGCGAGTTTAGGCTGGGCTAAAAGTACCGCATTGGACAGACCGACATAGCCTGCCCCAATGACAAAGATGGTTGTAATCATGGGTGATGAAACCTTACAAATCGCAGCAAAAATTAGCGAAGCCGTCGCGTATTTTTAGCCTTGATATTTCTTATATTTATAAATTAGGTAAGTTTTTGCCAATATCACTATAGTTTGACAAAATGGCATAGCAATGACAACGATTATTTTACAGCCTCTGTATTTTAGGCATCTAGACTGTCAAGGCAAATACTTACCAATGGACTTAGATTGCCACGTCAAATGCGCTAAAATAGCTAGGTCAATTATATTGTGAATTTTTCATCATTTACCATCAATCACCCTTCAGAGATAACGATGCAACCGACTTCCAATTTTGCTGACCTCATTGCCTTAATGGCACGACTGCGCCAAGACTGCCCTTGGGATAAAAAACAAACCAACGACAGCCTCATTCCCTACGCCCTGGAAGAAACCTATGAGCTTGTCGAAGCCATACAATCGGGTGACATTGACGACATCAAGGGTGAGCTTGGCGATGTGCTGTTACAAGTGGTTTTTCACGCTTGTCTATATGAAGAACAGCAGCAGTTTGATATCAGCGAGGTGATTTTCACCTTGCAACAAAAACTCATTCGCCGTCACCCGCATGTGTTCGACAAAGAAAATCTAAAAACCGATGAAGATGTCAAAAAACGCTGGGATGAAATCAAAGCCTTGGAAAATGCCGAAAAAGCCAAACAGGGTAAACTGATAAACCATCGCCGCACCCTTGATGCGGTCAAGGCAGGCTCAGCGTTAATGCAAGCGCAAGAACTACAAAAAACTGCCAATAAAGTCGGTTTTGATTGGGATGTGGTGTCAGGTGCGGTGGACAAATTGGATGAAGAAGTGGCAGAGCTCAAAGAAATCTTACCAATCGATGGTCAAAAACCGACGCCTGAGCAAAAAGCGCTGCTAGAAAAAGAACTGGGGGATTGTTTTTTTGCCCTAGTCAATATTGCCCGCAAATTGGGCATTGATAGCGAAAAAGCGACTTTGACCACCGTGCATAAATTTCGCTCTCGTTTTGGCTTTATTGAAGATGAGCTCGCCAAAATGGGTAAAACCCCTGAAACTGCTAGCTTAGCCGAAATGGATAACTTGTGGGATTTGGCAAAACAGCATGAAAAACTTATATAAGGGGTTTTGAGCACGACCTAGGTTTTAGGGTCTAGTATTATTGACAGCTAATACCCTGTTTACATGCCATGTACATTTTTTTGGTAAAACAGTTTTTTAGCTAAGTTTGTACTAAGTTTGGGGTGGCATAATAGCTCACATCAACTCATTAAACTAATGTTAAACCAATTTGGTTAATAGCATTGATTTAATAGCTTTGATTTAACACAAGGTTTGATTCGTTTGTCATTGAATCTATCTTGTTTATTCAATCTTGTTGATCCATTACATAAATAGGTATAACAATAATATTTTAAGAGACGACTATGAAAAAAACACTATTTGCATCCGCCCTAGCTTTGGTATTTGCTTCAACAACCGCTTTTGCAGCACCGGCTGTACCACCTGTACCTGCCCATAAAGCACCTAGCCATAACGTAACTCACAAAAAAGTGGTTCATAAGAATGAATTACACCATAAACCTGTTAAAAAAATTGTCAAAAAACCTGTTAGAAAACAGGTGAAAAAACATTATGTCAAAAAACAGGTCAAAGTAAACCGTGGTCATCCTTATATAAAAGGAGAGCATGCAAAAGGTCAGCCAAGATAATTTCTCGTTATCGCCACAAGACTTTAGTGCATAGTAAAAGCCAAAACCTGACTGGGTTTTGGTTTTTTTATTGCCCAAGATTGATTGTTCCAAAAGTCTGGGCAAGGTATACTGAGTTAAAAGGGATTTGACCGTTAAAGCAATGATTTTTCGATTATTAGTTGGCTCAATTTTTGCCATTTTAGTTCTAGCGCTATGGGCAATGCCCGCACAGGCGCAAGTATGTACCCCAACCTTGACGCCCGAGCAGGCTTTTTTGGCGGTGACAAATTTGACGGGGACTAACGGTAATACCAAAAAATCCTCTGCAAATGACCTTGCCAATTCACCCAAAGTGATTAATATCAATACAGCCAGTGAAGCACAGCTTACACAGCTTGATGGTATCGGCGCCAAAAAAGCCCAGCAAATTATTTTATACCGGCAAATGATAGCGCCGTTTGCCACGGCAGATGACCTAGCCAACGTCAAAGGTATCGGCAAAGCGACTGTCGATAAAAATCGCCACCGCATTACCACCCAATAGTGATAGCAAAGCATTGGCAATCATCGCAAGCCTATTCTTATTTTATACATTCTGTACTAGCCACCAAACCATCTCATCCGGTAGCGTTAACGCACTACCAATAATCAATTAGTAGACAATATTTTTTGCTCACTGGATTTTTTGTAACCGTGAATTAATATCCCTAGTTAGGCAGAAATTTGGTACACTAACCGCTAATAAATTTCTGCCGTTTTCATGGATTTTGGTTACTATACATGGCAAAAAAAACTCGCAAATCACCTAGCACGGCAACCGCTGCTGGCAATACCGCAACCGATTATGTTTTAGATAGACAGTCGGCTCGCCGTGATGCCAAAAAACTGGGCTTAAACAAAGCTGATTTACCCAACTCCATCAAAGAAGTGATTAGCACACTGACGCAGGCGGGTTTTGAAGCCTACATCGTCGGTGGTGGGGTGCGTGATGCCTTGTTAGGCTTAAAGCCCAAAGACTTTGATGCTGTGACCAACGCCACCCCCAACCAAATCAAAGAAGTATTTGGCAAACGCTGCCGCATCATCGGACGGCGTTTTCAGCTGTGTCATGTGTATTCGGGTCGCGATATGATTGAAGTTGCCACCTTTCGCGCGCCGCCTAAGGACAACAATCATGTCACCGAAGACGGCATGATCATGCGTGACAATGTGTGGGGTGATATCTATCAAGATGTGGTGCGCCGCGATTTTAGTATCAATGCCCTGTACTATCAGCCATTTGACGATATCGTTTATGATTTTTGTGGTGGGCTAAAAGATGTTGAAAACCGCACCATCCGTCTGCTCGGAGACACCCAAAAACGGGTGGAAGAAGACCCTGTACGTCTACTACGAGCGCTGCGTTTTAAAGCAAAATTGCAGTTTGATTTTGACAATGCATTAAACCAACAATTCAACGCGCAAAACTGGGCATTATTGGCGCAAGTATCCCCTCACCGCTTGTACGATGAAACGCAAAAAATGTTCACAGGCGGCTACTTGGTGCCGATGTTACCACTGCTATTTGATTATGGTGCGTTTTCTCAATTGTTGTTTTACCCACCGACAACCGTGACACCGCTACTCAACCAAGTCACCATAAATACCGATAGGCGCATAGGTAGTGGTAAAAGCATTAACCCTGCATTCTTTTATGCGACTATTTTGTGGGAAAATTATCTATATTTATTGGATAAGTTTAAAAAGAATACACCGTTTAGCGACGCGCAAAACCAAGCCGCCAATAAAGTGTTGGATAAGCAGCGCCAGCACACGGCCATGCCCAAGTTTGCCGAGCAGTTTATTAAAGATATTTGGCTCATGCAGCCAAGACTTGCCCAGCCGCGCAAAAAAAATCTGCAAAAGCTGTTTGAAAACCCACGTTTTCGGGCTGCCTATGACTTTTTGATGATGCGTGAGCAAGTGGAAGCCAAAAACCAAGCGCTTGCCAAACAGCATGGCGCAGCGATTACGTTGGATGATGAAAGCACCAACGGCATGGGACATTGGTGGGCATGGTTTCAAACCCTAGGTGCCAAGCAGCAGCAGCAAGCGATTGATGAGTTCGACCTTGAATCGGTACGTTTGCGCTTTGCGAATATTGTCAATCAAACCAGTTTTGAGGACGACAGCGTTGCTTACCAAACTAGCGATGTGTTGCGTGATAATGAGGCAGACATGGGTAGCGATTTTAGTCATGGACAGCGCCGCCGCCAACGACGTCGTTTGCCGTTTGCAGCAAGCAGCCAAATTGAGCATGAACAGTTACCAGATACGGCGCTATCTACCAAAGCACACAAACTAACGCAGCAGCAGCAACTTGAAAAAGCCCAACTGCAGCAGTTATCGCTTGCCAGTCACACCAACTCAGCACCGGCTAAGTCACTTATCGTAGCGCCAATCACAGCGCAAAAAGACGATGACCACCCTTATCAGCCGCCAGTTTCTGCTTTAGCATCAGCTTATACTGAGACAAGTGCACGCCCAAATAGTTCACACCCAAATGATTCGCACCCAAATAATTCACAACTGAGTCGCTCACGCAAACGCGACAAAGCCTATTTATCGGCAGCCAGTGTACCTGCCAAACGTGCGCGACGTACCCCTAGCTCAAACTGGTCGATTTTGGAGCAACGCCAGCAAGCGGATATCACAACATCCGCTAATGATTTGCTTGGCGAATCTGTCAGCCCAACGCCCGTCAGACAAAGCATTGATAATCAGGCGGTGACTCATACCGATACTGATATTGGCACTGACATTCGCACTGGCACGGTCAAGCGTTCGGCACCCAATGAATCAATGATTGACAATGGCGTGGTACAGCCAAAGCCAAAGCGAGCGCCACGGACGCGTAAAAAAGCGGTTGCTGATAGCAAAGTCTTAGCAGAAGCGGTGACTAAGGACGAGGCACCGGCAGCGCCAAAACGCACCCGCAAACGCGCGGTCAAAATCGACGGTCATCAGCCATGATTACGTGCTATATCGGTTTGGGTGGCAATATCGCAAACGCGCTTGGTACGCCAAAGCAGCATATTGCCAATGCTATTGTGGCGTTTTACGCATCACCGCACTTTGCCAATGTTACAGCATCATCACTGTATCAATCCAAAGCCTTTGGAGTCACCGACCAGCCCGATTTTTTTAATGCAGTGGTAAAAGTTGATACCGATTTGGCACCCTTAGCCCTGTTGGATTTTTGCCAAAGTTTGGAGAGCGCTGCCAAGCGCACGCGTTTGCGTCACTGGGGTGAGCGTAGTTTGGATGTCGATGTGTTGTTGTATGGTAATGACACAATCAACAATGCGCGTTTAACCGTGCCACATGAGGGCTTATTTGCGCGTAATTTTGTGCTAATTCCGATGCTAGAGCTTGACCCGACCCTTATGGTAAATGGGCAAAAATTGGCAGACTTACCGACCAGTCAAGATTGGCAAGGCCTGCAAAAATTAACCGTGCTTTAACTTATATCGGTTAACATTGGTTTTTTGTAAAAATTAACAAATTATGGGTGCTATGGATTTGAAATCGCAAAAAATTAAACCATTGATAAAGTAACGTTTTTTGTTTTCCCTATTTCTTGTTTTTGCCTGTTTCTTTTGCCCTTGCTTCTTTTAGCTTTACTTCTTTTACCCTTGATTCTTTTAACCTTGCTTTTTAAAGGAAACCGCATGAGCTACGTTAGCAACCTAGAATCTAACCGTGATTCAACAACTGAGTCAACATCTGCCGCAGCGACGACCAAGCCTAAATTACCTGTCACCTTGTCCACCTTAAACAAACTCAAAGCCAATGGTGAGACGTTCTCGTGCTTGACATGTTATGACGCCAGTTTTGCAGCAGCCATGCAAGTTGCAGGGATTGATACGATTTTGATTGGCGATAGTTTGGGCATGGTGGTACAAGGACAAACCTCAACCTTGCCGGTGACAATCGCAGACATGGTATATCATACCCAAAACGTGGCTCGTGCCAACAGTCATGCACTGATTTTATGTGATTTACCTTTTATGAGCGTTGCCACGCTTGAGCGCGCACTCGATGCCAGCCAAGCGGTGATGCAAGCAGGCGCCCATGTGGTCAAAATCGAAGGCGGTGCCGAGCTTGCCAAAATCGTGTCAGTGCTTGCCAATAACGGCGTGCCGACCTGCGTGCATCTAGGTTTGACGCCGCAATCCGTGAATGTGTTTGGTGGCTACAAAGTACAAGGCAAAACCGATGCCCAAGCGGAAAAACTCATGGCTGACTGTCAAGCAGTGGTAGAAGCGGGCGCAGCCATTTTACTGCTCGAATGTGTCCCTGCTGAGCTTGCCAAAAAAGTGCGTGACACTTTCCCCGTGCCAGTGATTGGTATCGGTGCGGGCGTGGATTGTGATGGTCAAGTGCTGGTCATGCACGATATGCTTGGGGTATATACCCGTAAACCTGCCAAATTTGTCAAAGACTTTTTGACCGACGAGCATAACGAAACCAAGGATATCACCGGGGCGTTTAAAGCCTATCATAAAGCGGTCAAAGACCGTACGTTCCCAACGCCAGCCCATAGTTTTTAGTAATCATAAAGGCAAAAAAATGCAAATATTTCATACCATCAGCGCATTACGTGACACCTTAACACCTTTACGCCATCAAGCGGCTGCGCCAAAGATAGCGCTGGTCCCCACGATGGGTAATTTGCACAGCGGTCACGTGACCCTCGTCAAAAAAGCCAAAGAACTTGCCGATATCGTGGTGGTCAGTGTGTTTGTTAACCCAACCCAATTTGGTGTGGGTGAAGACTTTGATACCTACCCACGCACACTAGAGGCCGATGTGGCAAAACTTACCGACGCGGGGGCAAATTTTGTGTTTGCCCCAAGCGTGGAAGAAATGTATCCAACCTACCCTAACAACGTGCAAGTCCTGTCTGGCGATATTAGCAAAATCTTGTGTGCCAACACTCGCCCCACCCACTTTGATGGTGTCGGCTTGGTGGTGAGCAAACTGTTTAATATCGTCCAACCTGACATCGCTGTTTTTGGCAAAAAAGACTATCAACAACTTGCCATTATCCGCCAGTTGGTGGCTGAGCTAAATTTCCCGATTGAGATTGTCGGGGTGGATATCGTGCGGGCTTATGACGGGGTGGCGTTATCGTCTCGCAATCAATACCTAAGCGAAGCAGAACGCCAACTTGCCCCAACCTTACAAAAAAGCTTGCAACAGCTTGCCACTGAGTTAAAAACTGCCAATTTTGCCGATTTTGACAAGATTATTGCCGGCGCAATCGATAAGTTAAATCGCGTGACGGTGGCTGATTCAGGCTTTAAAGTGGATTATTTGGAAGTTAAAAATCGCTTATTACAGCCGCCGAAGCCCACTGATAAAGACTTGGTAATTTTGACCGCCGCTTTTTTGGGCAAGAAAACACGGCTTTTAGATAACCTAGAGTTTAGCCGGGAAATGAATCAGGAACTAAATCAAGAATTGGGTAGCGATTTTAATCAACAACCTACTACCGCATCTGTAAAGGATTAACTATGTCAACGCTACAAGTTATCATTGTTTCAGGACGTTCAGGCTCGGGTAAGACATCGGTTCTCAATATTATGGAAGACTTTGGCTATTATCCCATTGATAATTTGCCACTCTCGCTAGTCCCTAGCGCCATTGATAAACTTGTACATGACAGTCAAATTTATAAAATCGCCATTGGTGTCGATGTACGCTCGCCGCAAGCGGACTTATCGCGGTTTGCCGAGGTCTATCATAAGCTTATAGAGACTTATAGCAAACCGGCGATTAAAATACTGTATGTGACTGCCCAAGAAAGCGTCCTGGTGGCACGATTTGACGCCACGCGCCGTGTCCATCCGTTAATGGCGGTGTCGGGTAATCTACCCAATGCCATCAAAAAAGAAATCGATATCTTAGAGCCGATTGCCATCCGCGCTGATATCAAAATTGACACCAGCCTTCTTAATATCCACCAACTCAAAGAAGTCATCCGCGATCATTTGGGTGTGGATAATGCGGTAACCGTCAATATTTTATCCTTTGGGTTTAAATATGGGGCACCGATGGATGCCGATTTTATCTTTGATGTGCGCACCCTACCAAACCCGCATTGGAAGATTGAACTGCGCAACCAGACAGGGCTAGATGATGGGGTCAAAGCATTTTTTGCTGACTACAGCGAAGTAGATGAGATGGCGAATGATATTATCGCTTTTTTTAAAAAATGGTTACCGCCTTTTTTGCACAACAATCGCCATACCGTGACCATCGCTATCGGCTGTACTGGGGGCAAACACCGCTCTGTGTATATCGCAGAAAAGTTGGGCGAGTCACTGACCCAATCGCTACCCAAAGAGATGGTGGTACGTATCAAGCACCGTGAAAAAAATCGCTGGTAGCACGTTCTGAATCAACTTTGTACTTATGATTGATAACTTTGAGACTGATAAATGATTAATTTTGCTGAAATGGATATGACGGTTAGCCGTACCGAACTAAAAAAAGCCCATGAACGCCTACAGCGACTGGCTGAACCGCTTGCCAATTTGTCAAAAAAACAAATGAAGGCACTGCCTGCCAGTGAGTTTTTTTTGGATGACTTATTGCAGCTTGCCGATATCACCAGCCATGAAGCACGTAAACGCCACATCAAGCGTTTGGGCAAATTGCTGGCTGAAGAAGAACCGCATGCGATTGTCGAATTTTTATTTCGCCATACCTTTAGTCCTGAGCAACAAGCCAAAATTGAAAGTTGGCAAACGCGCCTAAATTTGCAAGATGACAATACCTTAAAACAATTTACCAAAACCTTTTTTGATAGTGAATTCAACACCATCAAGCAGCTCCTGATTTGGATTGCCTACGCTGAATACACCCAAGATGATGAATTGATGAATGAGAGTGTGGCTGATTTACACACTTATATCCGCCAAGTGGCGATTTTGTCCAAAGGTAAATAGTCGGACTGATTGCCAGTTTTCTAACCACTTATCCTTATATTGCTTTGCTAGTGGGCGTTGCTCTTTTGATGAGTTAGGGTTGGCGCGCTAGCCTCTGAGTCGATTTTTTACTGCCAAAGCTATTTTCATTATAAAATAATGTAAAATTGCTTTTATTTTATAGAGTGAGCCGCTAAGGTATGCCATCAGCCTTAGCCATCCTATCCGCAATGAGTCATTTTCACCAGTTACGTCAACATACCCAGTCCAACCCCAATTATCCCAACCAAATTCGCCAGTGGCGCGTGATTGTCATGGCGATTTCGGCATTTATTTTTAATACCACCGAATTTGTGCCGATTGCGCTGCTCTCTGACATTGGTCATAGCTTTGCCATGCCGGTAGAAACGGTGGGGCATATGATCACTATCTATGCTTGGATTGTGGCTATTTTGTCACTCCCTGCCATGCTTGTCACTGCCCGTATCGAACGGCGTAAGCTATTGATAGGGTTATTTGTTATCTTTATCGGGGGGCATGCGGTATCGGTGATGGCGCAAAGTTTTGCCATGCTGTTGGCTGGGCGGGCATTGATTGCGCTAGCGCATGCGGTGTTTTGGTCAATTACCGCAAGCCTTGTGGTGCGTGTGGCGCCCAAAGATCGTCAAACCAAAGCCTTGGGGCTATTGTCGATGGGTAGCGCGCTGGCGACGGTGCTTGGGCTGCCGTTAGGTCGGATGATTGGGCAGTGGCTTGGGTGGCGGATGACGTTTGGCACGATTGGCGCGGCGGCGCTCTTGGCAATGATTATGGTGTGGTGGATTTTGCCAAAACTGCCGAGCAAAGATGTCGGCTCAGCGGCAAGTTTACCCAGTATCTTTAACAATATCCCCTTGCTCACTGTCTATACGCTTACTGTGCTATGTGTGACGGCACACTTTACGGCGTATAGTTATATTGAGCCTTATATGCTGACGATTAGCCAGTTTAGTCAGCAATTTGCCACGGTGATTTTGCTGGGTTTTGGGGTGGCAGGGTTGCTAGCGAGCTGGCTATTTGGGCACTTTTATGACCGTTTTCCACGGGCGTTTTTGATTAGCGCGATGGCAACGCTGCTGTTTTCGTTATTGGCATCGGTCTGGCTGCCCCATGTGCCAATCTTGTGGCTTGCCCTAGCAATGCTGTGGGGCTTGGCAATTACGGCGATTAGCCTTGCTTTGCAGCTGCGCGTATTGCAGCTTGCGCCGAGTGCCACTGATGTGGCAATGTCAATTTTTTCAGGGATTTATAACATCGGTATCGGCGGCGGCGCGTTCGTCGGTGGATTGGTGATTGCAAGCTTAGGACTGGCGATGGTGGGTTATGTGGGGGCAGGTATCGCGCTCATTGCCATGGTTTGTTTAATGGTGTATTTGGCGCGCACCCAAAAGTAATCCGACCCCAGAGCTTACTTGTAATTGGACTTGCGCTTAGACTTACGATTGGGCTTGCTTGCCGCCGACTTTTTCCACTGACAAGTTAACTGACATTCAGCGTTTCTACCAATGCCTGTTTGAGTTTTTCTAGTCGCTCATCCGATAGCGGTTTGTCCTCATGGTCAGTGATAAAGAACATATCTTCGGCGCGCTCACCCAATGTGGTAATGCGGGCAAAATGCACTTCAATATCATGCGCCAAAAACACTTGCCCCACACGCGCAAGCAAGGCTGGCTGATCAAGGGTTTCCAAAATCATCATATGCTGATTGGATTGCGGGTTAAAACTAAAAGACACTTTGGTCGGCACATGAAAATGCTTGAGCTGTCTGGGCATGCGTCGCTGCGCCACCTTAGGCAGCGTTGGACTAGTAAAGGCTTGTTTTAGACGCTCAACGAGCTCAGTTTGGCGCTCGGTATCGGTGAGTAGCGTGCCATGCCTGTCAAGCAGTACGTAAGAATCTAGGGCAAAATCTCGCGAGGCGGTGATGACGCGTGCATCGAGCACGTCCAAATCCATTTGGTCAAACACGGTCATGGTCACCGCAAATAAATTGGATTGGTCATGGGTGTAGATAAACACTTGCACGGCATCGAGTGCCAACTCGCGATGTTCACGCAAAATAATCAGCGGCTCAGGTTGCTCGCTCTCTGTGCGTTGTTTTTGTACCTCATCATGCGCCATGATGGCTTTGGAATGCCAAACGATATCGCTTGGGACTTCACGCAAAAAATACTCCTCCCCTAGCCCATCCCACAAGCTTTCAATGTCAGCCAAGCCATTATCACCCGCTAGCAAATCACGCGCACTTTGCTTGTTGCTGGCAATCATATCTTGGCGGTTCATCGGCGCATCGATATCAGCCCGCAGGATACGGCGGGTTTGGGTATATAATTGACGCATCAAGGTTGCGCGCCAACTGTTCCAAAGCTGTGGGTTGGTAGCATTCATATCGGCAACGGTGAGCACATACAAATAATTCAAATAAGTCACATTCCCGACTTTATCGGCAAATTCTGCGACAACTTCGGGGTCAGAGATGTCTTTTTTCTGCGCGGTCATCGACATCAATAAATGCTGAGACACCAACCAGCCGACAAGCTCGGCATCGGCTTGGCTCAACCCATGTGACAAGCAAAACTTAATGGCATCTTGCTCGCCAAGTTCACTGTGGTCACCGCCCCGACCTTTGGCAATATCATGGAAAATCGCTGCTAACACCAGCATTTCTTTACGGTCAATACGGCGGTAGATACCACTGACAAGCGGATAGGTATCAACATAATTGTCATCGGTAAAGCGGTGCAACATACGTATCAACATCAAAATATGGGCATCTACCGTATAACGGTGGAATAAGTCATATTGCATCAACCCAGTAATTTGCCCAAAAGCAGGCAAATAGCTACCTAGCACGCCATAACGCTTCATGACTCGCAGTCGCCAAAATAGCAGATTTTGCTCTTTGATATTGTCCATAAACATGGCTTTGTTGGCGGGGTCATTGCGAAAATGCTCATCAATGCCGCGCGCGGCGATTTTCAAAATCCGTAGCGTGCGGGTACGAATATGGCGAATATTTTGCTGACCCATCAACAAAAACATTTCTAAAATCGCGGTCGGATGTTGGGCAAACACACGGCTATGCGTCACCGCAATGCGATCACCGACCAGTTTAAAACGCTCATTAATCACCTTTCTCACGGGGCGCTGTTCATCGGGTAGACGCGCCTCAATCAAGGTTTCATAGTAGTGCTGGGTGAGCATTTCAGACAATGTTGAGTTTGACATGGCATAACGGTAATAATCGCGCATAAAATGCTCAACTGCTGCATTGGGATGCGAATTGTCACGGTAACCGATGCGCTCAGCAATTAGGCGCTGATAGTCAAATAAAACACGGTTTTCATTGCGTTTGGCAATTTTGTGCAGATGATGGCGAATCAACCACAAAAAATCTTCTGCTTCTTGCAGCTCATCAAATTCTTTTTCGGTAATAAATTCTTGCTGCACCAGTCCAAACAAGTTTGTCACGCGAAAATAGCGCTTACTGATCCAGCCGACAGTATGAATATCGCGCAAGCCCCCTGGCGCGTTTTTAAGGTCAGGCTCTAGGTTATACTCCGTCGAATTATGTTTAACATAGCGCTCTTTAGCTTCTGCCATTTTGGCCTCATAAAACTTGGTTTGTGACCAGTTTTTATTGAGTAGCTGCATCGGCAACCCAGCTTGGGCAACGTTGCCCGCCAAAATTCGTGCTTCTAACAGACTTGTTGCTACCGTGATATCATCGTGGCAAGCCTTATCACATTCTTCAACGGAGCGCACCACCAACGCAGGATCAATCCCAATATCCCAAAGCTTCGCGACGAACGGGGAAATTTTTTGATTCAATGCTTCATCAATCGGGTTTGGACTTAACAGCAATAAATCCACATCCGAAAACGGGTGCAACTCCCCACGCCCATACCCTCCTGTGGCAAACAGCGTCAAATCGGTTTGATCGAGTTCATATAACACAAATAAGGCTGCCATCATGCTATCAATCGCACAGCAGCGCCCCATGACGACTTGGCGAATCGGTGTGCCAGATGCCAGCGCCTTATCCAAGTCCGCTTCCACTGCTGCTAACCAAGCGGTTATGCCAAGATTGGCTTCGCCTTGCAGGCTAAGCGCAGGCAGTGGGGTAAAATACGGTAGTATCGGTGGGCAAGTAAACATAGCAAATCCTAATCGACGCCATTGTTAGCAGAGTTAGCAGATCAATTTTCAGTATTACAAATTTGATGCAAAAAAGCTAGCCGCCGCTTGTAGCGAAAACTTAGGCTTAAAAACTTGGGCTTAAAAGCTCAGCGATAGGAAAATTATTGATTGTCAAAAGATGGTGACGCTGGCTCGTCATCAAGCAGGGTGTTGTTATGGGTAAGATAGGGGCATTTGTCTTTGCGAAAGGCATGGGTCAGCTGTTGTGCCACAAAATTGACAGTTTCTACGGGCTGTTCGCTAGCCGTTTCTCGCAATAGTTTGGACGGTGCATGGGTTAACGTTTGGGTGAGTTTACGGGTCAGTTCGGTTAACACGGCTTCGGCTGCATGACCATCGGCAAGCTGCTGTAAGGATTGGCTTAAAATCATATCCGCATGGTGTTTGGCTTGCTCACGGTACTGCTGAATATCCTGACCCACTTGGCGCACCAAGTATTTGCGCTCAATCGCCACCACGATTTGGCTCACCAATAATTCTGCTTCTACGGCAGCTTGGCGACGCTGTTCAAGATTGCCTGCAATCACATGTTGTAAGTCATCGATTGAGTATAAATAAACATCATCTAGCTCACTGACGGTAGGGTCAATATCGCGAGGGACTGCTAAATCAATCATTAACATGGGCTGATGACGGCGCTGTTTTAACGCCTGTTTCACCATGGTTTTATCAATCAAGGTATATAAGCTACCGCTACAGCTGGTTACAATATCCGCTTGCGGCAACACGCTGGGTAATTGATCAAGCGGGGTAATCTCAATCTGCGGCACAATCGTTTCAAGCTCAGAGGCAAGCAGCGCGGCACGCTCAGGACTACGATTACAGATGATGACTTTGCCGACACCTAAACCTGCAATATTGGTCGCAACCAGCCGATTCATCTCACCTGCCGCGACCACCAGCAAAGTGTTGTTGCTAGGTTTTTGAAAAATTTGGGTCACCAATTTGGCCGCGGCAAAGCCTAACGATACCGCTTGTGAGCCTACCCGCGTTTCGTTACGCACTTGTTTGGCGGCGGCAAATACCTGCTGAATCACCCAGCTAAGCTTACTCGAGATAGCTTCTTTGGCACGGGATTGGCGCACCGCCTGTTTGATTTGTCCCAAAATCTGCGGCTCGCCCAAAATCATCGAGTCTAGCCCAGACGCTACCCGTACCCAATGTAGCAGTGCATGGTTATTTTGATATTGATACAGGTGTGGCGCGATTTTTTGCATGGGCGTGTTTTTAAAAGCCGCTAGCCATTCAATCACTTGTGACATCGTGCTAGTGAGGGTTTGTCCTTCGGGGGCTAGGGCATAGATTTCAGTGCGGTTGCAGGTCGATAAAATCACCGCGCCTTGGGTGATCGCTTTGAGCGAATCTAGGGCAATCGGCAAATCTTCAGCAGCAAACGCCAATTGCTCACGCATGGCAACTGGCGCTGTTTTATGATTTAACCCAATAACCAGAAGCTGCATATAACGTAATGACCTTAAAAATGACCGCGTTTATCAAAGCCGATTTTTGTAAACCTAAGTTTGTTAGCTAAGTGTGCTAGCTAAGCGAAATCCAGCCCATATCAGCCTATCGACATTTGTCATGTTTGATAACACAGGGGGAAAAGTGGCAATATAAAGAAACCTAAAGCAACTTAATAATAACCACTTAATAAAAGTAAAGTAGAAAAGTGGATTATTATACCATTGCTAATAACAAATGAAAAACATCCTGCTTTTTTGATTCAGGGAAATTCTTTAGCCACGATTTAAAGTATTACGATTTAACGCATTACCAGGTCTAGCATGCCTAGCATTTTGAACGGTCATTCGAGCTATCATCATATTTTTTTACTTAACTCTGCCACATCCGCTTATTTGGTTGCTATTTACCCATACGATTTAACCATAATTCTACATAGTTCGACCAGTTGACCCCGTATAATTTAAGTTTCTCATGAACATTTTGTTACATCTTACTTGTCATTGACTGTAATACTGACTGTAATTTTTAGGTACGTTACTGTCCAAGCGAGCTAAATGCGAAAGTTGTTTCCAGCGGTTATTTCATCGGCTTGTTGCGCTATGCGTGGTTGTCCCGTCAATCCACGCTTTTTTGCGTCGAAATATGTCAAGCCTTATTGTTTATCGATTTATTTACCGATGCATTTATCAACACCGTATCAACTCTTTGTCAAACTAAAGCCGAATCTAAAACCGCTTCATATACTTAAACCCTCTACCGCTTTAGGCAAAAATGTAGTCGCGACTACGCTCACGTTGGCAAGCTTATTGTTTAGTCCAGCGGTTTTTAGTGCGGGGGCAAATTTTGCATCCGCTAGTCAATCTGTGAATCAGTCTATTAGCCAGCCCAGCCTGTATGCGATTTTGATGGCGGAGTTTGCCGCAGATCGCGGTCGTATCGATCAGGCGTTAGCGACCTATAAGCAGCAGTCTTTTTTGGCGGATGCGGCCCCGGTATTTGAACGCGCACTGGGTTTATCTTTACAAAATGAACCGCCACAGTTGTCGCTCGCTTTTGCCAATGCGTGGCAGCAGCAAAATCCTGACCATGTGCCTGCGATTTTTTATGTGACCCATTTGGCACTCAAAGCGCACGAGTATGAATTAGCCGGTGAAAAGCTCAATCAAATTTTGCAGTACGATCCTGACGCTGATTTAAGTCAGATTTTGATTGGGATTTATCCCACGGAAACCCGTGACCAAGCTGAACTGCTCGCTACGCTCAATCGATTAGATATCAAAAACAACCCTTCACTACTGGTGATGAAAGCAGGTCTGCTGCTACAGTTTCAACAGCCCAAAGCCGCGTTAGTGGCGATTAATCGGGCGCTTAAAACCAACCCCAAAAGCCCGGCTTTTTTGACGTTAAAAGCAGATATCCTACAAGCCTTATCGCCCAGTAATCAAGTGATTGCGTTTATTGCGCAGGCGCGTAAAACCGTGCCTGACAATAAAGCGCTATTTGTTTATCAAATTCGCTACATGCTCAAACAAGGCAAAAGCGCGCAAGTATGGCAACAGCTCAATGCCCGTGCTAATCAGCAGTTTTTGGCAGATGAAGAAATCAAACTACTGGCCGCTTTGGTAGGTATTGATTTAAAAAAATACGCCGCAGCAGATCGCTTGCTCAAAGCGTTGATTGCCAGCCCCAACTTTAAGGACCAAGCCAATTATTACTTGGCTGTCAGCGCCGAACGCCAGAACCTACTCAATGATGCGATTAGCTACTATGGCAAAGTGATGCAACCTGACTTGGTGCTCAAAGCCAGACAGCAACAGATTGATTTATTAATCTCGCAAAGTCGTTTTGATGAAGCGATTGCCAGTAGCATCAAATTACGGGAGCAATTTGACAGTTTTGCGCCGCAAAGCTACATCATGCAAGCCAATATTTTGCAAAAAAACAACCAAACCGCGCAAGCGTTAGCCTTGCTTAATAGCGCACAAACCAATTTACCCAATAATACCGATATCTTATTTGCCAAAGTGTTGTTACTGCCCGATGATGATGACGCCAGTAAACTGCGACTGTTAAAAGAGTTGATTCGCCTTGCACCGGCAAACGTGGATTATCAACTCGAATATGCGCAAACCTTGGTCAATTTAAAACAAAATAATGAAGAAGTGACCGCCCTACTGACGGCATTAATCAATGACAAAGAAGTCGGTTTAAAGGCGCGGCAAATATTGTCGCAACAAGCGCTGCATCAGTCTGATAACGCTACCGTCATTAGTCTGTTATCCGATAATTTTGATATCGTACCCGATGTGATCAGCGGCCTGCTGCTGCAACAAGCCTACTTAAATTTGGGCAACCAAAAAGAAGCGGCTCGCATCAAGCAAATTTTGGTCAATGAACTCGGTTATCAACCCAAAAATCTACAATAGCGCTGTCTAAAATCGTCTCTAAGCATGACGACTAGCGAGCAATGACGGTTGTAAGGCAGATAAGCGGCAAGTAAATGACAGGTAAATAGCAGGAAAACGAGAGATAAATAACAACCGCTTTTTCACCAATTTGAGCAGTTAAGCAAAACAGGCTTAACAATGGCTATTTATAGTTTACCCATCAGTTTTTTAAACCATTATACTTGAGCGGAACCAGTTAACATTTGATGAAAACTTGATTAACAAATTTGATTAACATTTGAGGATATTATGCATTTATTACCAGCGGTCACCAGCAAAGTCACGGGGTTAAGTATTGCCTGTTTGGGCATCAGTAGTATGCTACTAACAGGCTGTCAGTCAGTACAGGCAACAACTAAGCCAATCCTAGCCAAGCCTGTCGCCACAGTGATGACAACCCCTGTGGTCAATACCCAAACAACCACGGCGCCATCGACCACATCTACTGAGCAAGCGGCTGCAAGTACGCTATCAAGCGCGCAATTTACCATCAATGGTAAAATTGGCATGACCACGCCGCAGCAGGCAGGCAGTGCGTTTTATATTTGGACACAGCAAGGTCAAAACTTTGCCATTGAGATTGCCGGTGCGATGAATGCGGGTCAAACCAAAATCAGCTACAATGGTCAATCTGCGACGTTAACCAACGAAAAAGGCACTATCAATGCCGCTACCCCTGAAGAACTGCTATTACGTGCAACCGGTTGGCAAGCGCCCATCTCACAGCTGCCTTACTGGATTCAAGGTCAGCCAGCACCCAGTGATGCCAATGATAAAAAAGACAGCACTAATCGCCTAGTGAATGCCCAAAATGGCGATTGGACAGCCACTTTTAGCTATAGCAACAGTAACGATAAACTGCCTTCTCGCTTAACTGCCAGTCATCCGGGTGGCTATAAAGTGGTGATGACCATCAATCGGTTAAACTAGCCATGAAACCCAAAAAAAGCGTGGGGTGTTCCTCAACGCTTTTTTATACCTTTATACCATAAACCAGCGCTTCGAACTTTTTGCGGACGCAGGTTTGGCATAAAATCGACACCAAGCCCATGCCACTGCCGCGCAAATCCCCCATGCCAAGCTCATAGATACCAGGGTATGACTGAAAAAATGGTCACCTATCAACATTTTATACCCACCCATTAGCCAAGCTATCACCGTCACCATCGCTGCGATGTGCCAGCGCTTGTGCCAAAGACTTGGGATAAACGCCCAAGCATACAGGGCGAACCCAGCACTGGCATGCGCCGCAGGGAAGCATTTTGAGGGGGTTCCGGCTTGGATGTTTTCTAGTATCGTGAGATACGGATACTCACCGCCAAAAATTTGCAAGTGATTGGGACACACCACATGAGTCACCCCTTTAAGCGATGCGATAATCAAAGGTACCAACACCATCCCGACTAAAAGATAGCCCATTTCAGTCAGTGATAGTGGGCTAAAAGGCTTAAACCATGCCTGTCGCTTGGCAAGCCAGTGACTCAATGAACGGCGTTGTAATAAGTAGCGTTGTAGCCATGCGATGGCCATATAGACTTCAAACGCAATTAATAGTCTTTTGGGAATGGTATAAAAAATTAAGTTAGGGAGTAGTGATTCTTTGGCAAGCAGCCAGCCATCTGTGGGGGAATAAAAATACTGGCTGATGCCTACATCAATGGCGCTGTGCTCCAGCGTTAGCGTAAAGATGATAGCCAGTACCAGTCCGAGCACGGTCTGCCTACTGGCAAAATTTTTTAATTTAGCGGTCTGTATACTCATCTATTTTGAACCATCTATCTTGCCCTCACTGTCGCTGGAGTTGGACGCACTTGTTATGTCTAACATTACTTAAATGGCTCTAATTAACCAAATAGCTTTACTGGATAACTTTACTTGATAAACAAGGGTTTGCCTTGTACGGTTTGCGCACGCACATCAAACAGTTTTAACAAAGTTGGGGTAATGGCATCATGGGTGAGTTCAGTATTAGATGGCACTGCTTGAATGCCTGAGTGCTTACCTGCCCAAAACATCGATGCGACGTGTTTTTGCGCTTTAGGCGCGATTTTATAAGGCATGCCATGTAAATAAATGCCGTTTTCGCCCAGACTTTCACCGTGGTCACTGACATACAGCATTGCCACTTGGTGGGTGCTGTCGTATTTGTCTAACCAGTTCACTGTTTTTGCCAAAAAGTTATCGGTGGCAAGTAGCGCATTGTCAAAGGCATTAATCACGCTTTGTGGGTCGCATTTGGCAAGTTCATTGCTTTGGCAGACTGGGGTGAATTTTTCAAATTGCTTATCATATCGTTTAAAATACGCAGGTCCGTGATTACCCATTTGGTGCAGCACAATTAGGGTGTCCTGGTTAAGGGTATCTTGGTTAGCTTGTTGTTTGACGTAGTCATCTAAGCCTACTAGCATACCCACATCGCGGCACTCGCCATAGGGGTTGGTATTACACATCGTATTGTTGCGCGCGGTTTTATAATCGACAAAATCCGCCGCTGGCAAACGATTAGTGACGCCTTTTGAGCTTGAGTTGTTATCACGCCACAAGATATTGACCTTTAGGCGATGTAAAGTATCAAGTACATTTTCTTGGTAGTTGGCGGTATCCACATCGTAGTCTTTCATACCCACATAACTAAACATACAAGGCACCGAATAAGCGGTTGAGGTACCGCAGGCGATGACTTGATTAAAATTAGTTACCCCAGCCATCGCTGCCATCTGCGGGAAGGTGGTTCGGTTATACCCATTTAGCTGCACATGGTCACCGCGCGCGGTTTCCCCGACTACCAATACCACCAGTTTTGGCTTACGGGTGGTGGGGTTGCTCACCTGCACCGCATCGGTTGCATGCATGATTTGGGTTTTGGGTGCCTGTGCTTGTTTGAGCTGGATACTGGCAAGTTTACCCAGTGCATATACAGGGGTCGCAGGATTGGTATAGCTACGAAGCTGTTTATGTTCACGGAAAAAACTGGCGTAATTTTTACTCATCGCCAAAATCGGTAACACCACCAAGCCGAAGCTGACCAAATACGTCAAGCCGCGCTGCAACAGACTGCGCTTGATGGGGGGAAATGTGACCTTTTGCCACGCCACCCATACACTAGGCAATACCCCAAGCAATAAAATGCGTAAGATAAAATTGACATTAAACAAATCGGCGCTTTCTGCTTTATCGGTTTGTAGCGCATTTTGTAGCATATTGACATCATAGACAGTGCCATAGGTATCAGTAAAATACGCCGTGACTGCCGCGGTCAATAGCAAAAAAATCAATACCGCTTTAAGGGTGTAACGATAGCTAAGCAGCACAATAACCAGTAGCATGACACCGCATAGCACCAACGGCAATGAGCCTATAAACCCAATATGCTGGGCAAACGGATAGACTTCAGTGGCTTTATCAAAGAAAGTAACGTTTGCGGTCAGGGTCAAAAATAGCGCGACAATACCCATCATCACATAAGCATTGATACCTTGAGTACTAATACCTTGAGCATTGCCACCTTGAGCACTAATACCTTGAGCATTGCCACCTTGCTGACGCCATGCTACCCATCGAGAGTTATTCACTGACATACGATTACTCACCTTATCTAAATGCACCAAAAAATAGCCATTATATAATAACCAAATTTAGGATGAGGCTATCATACAGATTTAGCTTAACTGAACCTTAAGACACCCATCCATCAAGCAATTATACCAAAAAAACCACCGCCATCGCTACAAACATTGGGTGGTGACAGCGACACAGAGAGTTGATAACGCTAGGCGGTGGCAGGCTGTAAACTGGCAAACGGAATAAAGGCGAGTAATGGCTCATAATCCTGTTTGAGCTCACGTTTTCGATAATAATCTTCCACCATACGCGCTTGCTGCTCTATGCCATAACGACCAAATGGCTTATTCGCTTGCAGCTCGTAGCTATAGCGCCGATTGAGCAGGGCGCGGCGAAACACCTTAACGCCTTGTTGGATTTGCCAGACATGGGTCAATTCATGCACCAGCCACGCGCGCAGATAGACATTTTGCTGGCTAAAATCATCACAAAAATCTGCTGGATGAAAATACACATGACCATTGGGACTGACCGCATAGCCTTTGAGCACCCACCATGCGGTTTTTAGGCGTATACTATCAAGCTGTAACGTATCACCAAATACGCTACTTGCGATGGCTTTTTCGCCCGCCGTTAGTGGACGGCATTGAGCAGGTTGTTTTGAAAAACACATCATCATTTCACAGAGTTTGTCCAAGATTTGGTTAACCCAAAAAAGCCATCACGGCTTGCCAACGCCTTGACAGCTTTTATTTTTAGCAAAAAATACTGGATAACAATTACAAGTTTGTTGGTATCCTAGTTACTATTTTATACTAAATCAACATGCGCTAATTAAAACGTGAGCTAATTAAAAAGGAGGGCTTTATGCCATTAGAATCCGTTGCCATCAATAACTTTGAAAACAACCGCATTGACGATCCTGAACTCAAATTGCGGGTGGAAAAATTGTACGACAGCTCATCTGAGTTTGCGACAGGTCGTGATGCTGTGGCGTTTTTTGAAAAGGCCTTTGCCAAAGGTGATATCCTTTATTTGGGGATGTTTAATGAAAAACCGATTGCCGCGATTGGCTGCTTTAATGAAGGCATCGAGTCTAGCCGCTTACTGCAGTACATCGTACTACATCCTGCAAATCGCGGGCGCGGTCTTGCCCCTAAATTTGTCAAACAAGTCACCGATATTGAGCGCAAAAAAGGCAATACCAAGTTTGTACCCGGCTGCGGCGCAATTCATCGTATTTTAGCCATGTACGAGTTGATATAACTTGATATGACTTGGGATTTTGCCAGTTACTAGCAACTTTTTGCAAAAAGTTTAAAATAGTGCTTGACACCTTTGGCAATTTTTAGTTTAATAGCCGCTCAAATACTGATGCTGACAAACATGGCGCGGTAGCTCAGTCGGTAGAGCAACGGATTGAAAATCCGTGTGTCGGCAGTTCGATCCTGCCCCACGCCACCATTATTTGTCTTAGGTATAAATCGATTAACCCCAAGCTTATTATTTTGGGGTTTTTTGTTGTCGGTTATTTTTATATCAATTACCGCCAAACTTAACTGTTTAGCGGTTTTATCAGCTTAAATCTTGGCACAGCTTCGCCATTGACTTCCACCGTTTCGGCAAACATCGCAAGCGGTCGCGCCCAAACCCCATAATCGCCATAAAGGGCACGATAGACAATCAGTTCTTCTTCACTCTCGCTATGCTTGGCAAGGTGTAATACTTGATACAAATTGCCTTTGTAGTGCTGATAAATGCCTAATTTAATCTCAATCACGAGTTTTGACATCCAATAATTCAATTTCAAAGGTTAAGTCTGAATTTGGCGGGATTTTACCGATTTGGCGCTCACCATACGCCAAGTGACTTGGCACGATGAGTTTGCGCTTACCACCAACTTGCATGGCTATGAGATTGGTAGGGTCTTCAACTTGGGCTTGATAGCCGATTTTTTGCGCATATTCGCCACCCAAAACACCCACATCCCAACCTTTAATCACCCGCCCTGTGCCAATCACGGTTTCAAACGGTTGCCCGCGGTGATGCGATGAGTCAAATACCGTGCCATCTGGCAGATAGCCCGTGTAATGCGCAGTAATCAGTGCCCCACGCTCGGCAGTTTTACCTGTGCCGATAATTAGGTCTTGGAATTGCAGTTTACTTGTCATATTTATTTTCCGTTATTTTGCCTTATGGGATAGTTGGGTAAACTCTTGTACTTGCTGACACAATATGTCCCATAGGTTAAGCTGGGCGTTGACGCTGCCCCACGCATTATGGGGGGTAAAAATCACTCTTGGGTGGTCTTTAAGTGTGAGTAATGGGTCGTTGTCTTGGATAGGTTCATGTTCAAACACATCTGCCCCATAGCCTAATAATTTACCTTGTGTAACGGCATCAGCCACCGCCTGACTATCGACCACGCCACCGCGCGCGACATTGATAATCAATGGTTTTTTTGTCATCTTAGCAATGCTATCGGCATTCACTAAATGCTGCGTTTGCGCAGTCAATGGACAATGTAGGGTAATGACATCGGACTGAGCGAGGACATCATCAAACGCGCTATAGTCGCTATTTCTTGGCGGTTTGTTTTGGTGTTCGGCTATCAATACTGTCATACCAAAGACTTTGGCAATTTCCCCAACCCGTTTGCCAATCGTACCATAGCCAATAATGCCCAGCGTTTTGCCTTCAAGGTCAATGAGTGGCGTGTCGAGCAGACAAAAGCGACCATCTTTTTGCCAGTCCCCATGGACCACTTCATGATGATAATGGCGAGCCGCTCGCATGACTGAGAGTATCAGCATAAAGGTATGTTCGGGGACGCTTTTGACCGCATAGCCTGCGACGTTTTTAACAGTAATGCCGTGTTTGTCACAAGCGTCTTTATCGACGTTGTTCATCCCTGTGGCGGTCAGTTGGATGAGTTTGAGCTTTGGGAGCTGCGCGATAATTTCGGCGGTAAGCTCAACTTTATTGGTGATAACAATATCCGCGTCTTGGCAACGCTCAATGATGATTTTGGGGTCATTGGGCGTTTGCGCATAGACTTGATAGTCGCTAAGTCCGTGTGGGGGTGTTAATGCCAAATCAGCGGAAAAGGTGGCTCGGTCGAGGAAGATGGCTTTCATTTTTAAATCCCTTTTTATTCAAATAGTTCGCTATGTGTTCCTGCACGAGTAAAATAAACTGTCTCAAATTTTGTGATGGTTTGAATTTTGTAGATTAATAAAAAATCGCCACCCACATGTAACTCTCGAAATCCTGCCCAATTTCCTTTTAGTTCATGGTCTTTCCACTCTGCCCCTAACGGCTCATTATTGGCAATTAATAACAGCATGACTTCTTTGAGCCTGACCATGTCATAACGCCCTGTTTTCACTAGTCTTTGCCAATCATTCAAAAAATCTTTGGTAAAATCTGAGGCTCTTGGTAAATTCGTGCGTTTTGAATTAATCGGCTTTTTCGAGGGCATCAAACAATTCCTTGTTACTGCTAAATCGGGCTTGCTTGTCTGCAATCATGGCGTCAACGTCTTGCATCGCACGTTGTGTGGTGGCGTTAGGAATTGCGACGTCAAACGGAATAGACTTTGTTGCCGTAACTTGACGTAAAAATAGACGAATCGCTTGCGCAGGCTTAATACCTAGTTCGTCAAACACTTCAAAGGCTTGGCGCTTTTCATTGGCATCAAGTCGAAATTGATACATAGTTGAGTATGTCATAGCTACTGACCTCTATAAAAAGCAAAAAATGTAGTGATATTGTCACTACATTTTAAAATAAAATTATTGGTTAAGCAATATACTTTAGGAAATCGTCACTTTGGCATACGCTTTTTTGCCTGCTTGAATGACCACCGTTTGTCCTGCAGTGAGGGCAAATCCTGCATCCACCACCTGCCCATCCACTTTCACCGATTGGTTTTTCAAAAAGTCTTTCGCTTGCGCTGAGTTTTTTACCAAATTGGCTTGGTTTAACACTTGGGTGATAAATAACTGCGCTTGCCCATCAAGGCTAATCGTCACTTCTGGCAAATCCACTGGCAACTCACCTTCTACCAAGCGATTGCCTGCTGATTTGTGAGCATTTTCGGCGGCTTCTTTGTCATGGAAACGCTCAATCAGCTCTAGTGCCAAAATACGTTTGACTTCTTGCGGATTGCGCCCGTTTTCGATGTCTTTTAGCAAGGCTTCGACTTCATCCATGGGTTTGAAGCTAAGTAACTCAAAATAACGCGCAATTAAAGTGTCTGGCATGGACAAGATTTTTTGGTACATGGAGCCTGCGCTGTCATAAATGCCGATGTAATTGCCAAGCGATTTACTCATTTTTTGTACGCCGTCTAAGCCTTCCAAAATCGGCACGGTGATACAGACTTGTGGCACTTGACCGTAGCGAGATTGCAAGGTACGACCCATGAGTAGGTTAAAGGTTTGGTCAGTACCACCTAGCTCAACATCGGCTTGCATGGCGACTGAGTCATAACCTTGCACCAGTGGGTACAAAAATTCGTGAATCGAAATCGGCGTTTGGCTGTGATAGCGTTTTGAGAAATCATCGCGCTCGAGCATACGAGACACGGTTTGCTGGCTTGCCAAACCAATCATGTCGCCTGCCGACATTTTGCTAAACCAGTCGGAGTTAAACATCACTTGGGTTTTGGCGGGGTCAAGGATTTTAAATACTTGCTCTTTATAAGTTTGGGCATTCTCCAAGATTTTTTCTTCAGACAACGGCGGGCGAGTGGTATTTTTACCCGTTGGGTCGCCAATGCGCGCGGTGTAATCACCAATCAAAAACAACACTTGGTGTCCCAAATCCTGAAAATGCTTGAGTTTATTGATTAAAACCGTATGACCCAAGTGCAAATCGGGTGCGGTCGGGTCAAACCCTGCTTTGACTCGCAGTGGGCGGTTTTCTTTAAGTTTTTTAATTAAATCGTCTTGCGAAATAATTTCGTGCGTACCACGTTGGATGAGTTTGAGTTGTTCTTCTGCTGCTAAAAATCTATGAGTAGAATCGGTCATGCTTACCTCGAAAAAAGCGCGGGTTAAAACGGCTGAAAAAAAGTGAAGTTTAGCCATTATAGCAAATTTGCAGATAAAATAAGGCAGGCTTTTAGTATGCTATAATCAAGGCACTCTCTACTTTGACAGCCCGAACGAGAATCATTATGAGCCAAACGTTGCCGACTGGACTACCTACCAACCTGCCTTTTGATGAAGGATTTTTTAGCCATTTTACCGACATCATGGATGATATGATGAGCACCAAAGAAAACCCGCTTGCCGACTCGCCGTATGTGATCGGCATGATGGGTGGCACCAGCCTTGACGGACTCGATGCGGTGCTGTGCCAGTTTTATGAGATTGATGAAGACAATGATGAGCCTGTCGAGATTTTGGCGACGGTAAGCGAGCCGTTTCCCGCTGATTTACGCGCCGTGTTGTTAGCGCTCACCCAACCAAACGGGGTGGCACAACTCATCGCTGATGAGAATTTAGCGTTCGAGAGCGAACTGGATGTATTTGGTTGGGCGAGCGTGTTTTATGCTGAGTTTGCCGCAAATTTGGTCAATCGATTGCTCGAGAAAGCGCAGGTCACCCCTGATGAAGTAACTGCGATTGGTTGTCATGGGCAAACTGTGCGTCATCGCCCGCAGTGGTCTTTTAGCTTGCAGCTGCTTGACCCGAATGTACTCGCTGAGCGCACTGCTATTGCGGTGGTAAGCGATTTTCGGCGCCGTGATATGGCAGTGGGTGGGCAAGGCGCGCCACTCGTACCTGCGTTTCACCAAGCCATGTTTGCTACCCCGCCTTATCATGCCGATAAAGTTATGCCAAAAGTGATTTTAAATTTAGGCGGTATCGCCAATATCACGGTACTTGATGGCAGTGATGATGTGATTGGGTTTGATACAGGGGTAGCAAATTTGCTGATTGATGCTTGGTGCCAGCGTCATACCGAGCAAAGCTATGATCACAATGGCGATTGGGGGAAATCGGGGCAAGTGCTTGAACCGTTATTAAATTTGCTTTTGACCCACCCATTTTTTGCCAAGCCGTTCCCAAAAAGCACTGGGCGAGAGGAGTTTAATTTGGCTTGGCTTGACGCTATGCTAGAACAATTGGGTCAGCAATTCCCTAATTTGGCGTATTCACCTGCCGATGTGCAAGCGACGTTGGTGGCGCTTACCGCTAAATCCGTCAGCGATGCCATTGTGTCCGTCACTGATGGTGCGCAAGGCGAGTTGTTTGTCTGTGGTGGTGGGGCGTTAAATGCCTATTTAATGAGCCGTTTACAAGATAATTTAGCCACTTGGAACATACAAACTACCGACAAAATTGGGCTATCGCCGTTGTGGGTCGAAGCCGTGGCGTTTGCATGGCTGGCTCAGCAGACGATTTTGAACGTACCGAGTAACTTGCCGAGTGTCACCGGGGCAAGTAAAAAAGTGGTGCTTGGGCAGGTGTGTTTCTAGAACAATTGGTTTTAATTTGAAAGTTAAATCAATTGTTTTAAAGCGATAATTATGTTATAGTTTTAGCTATAAATGGATTGGGGGTGCCCAGTCGGCGTTATAGTCTCGGTGGATTCATCGGGACTTTTCGCTTTTTAGGAGTATGGGTTTTTAGTTTACTATCTCTCTACTTATGGAAAATGCTTTAACCCCACTTGGTCAAATTCTCTGCCAACTTGGTTTCGCCCACCTTTACAATAAAATTTTGCTTTCAAAATTTCAAATGCACGATTAGCTTGATCTGGTTGATACACATAACGACCAATCGGGCGAGCTACCAAATCCACCAATTGTAAACCCACAGAGTTAGTCATTTTTGAAACGACTTTGACCTTGAAAGGCAAAGGGATTTTAAAACGATTTTCACCATTGCAAATTCGCAAAAATTCCAACTCTAATTCGTTATCTTCTTTTGCACCACGACTCTCTACTGCCACAAACGTGATTTTATCCTGTTGAGATTTTTCAATCATCAATTCATAAAGTGTTTCGATACAATGCTTTAGGGAATAGTGATAAGCGTGTAATTCTTTGATTTGCTCAGCTTTAATTTTATGCTTTTCAATTACATGAGCGATTAAAATAAAGTTACTTTCACTCATGATTTGATTCAACTTTTCTAAAAATTGACGCTTTTCTTCAGCTGATTTAAAAATATTGAAATCGCCTTTTTCTTTTCGAATTTCATGCTCATGTAAAACCACGAAATCATGTCCAAAAGTATCAAACTTTAAACGTTGGACTTTGGGTACAACTTTATTTAAGTAATGCGATTTATAAAACACACAGAAAGCGAGAGCGAAAATTGGATAACTCTTATCAATAGACGTTAAGCTATGGTCGCCACTTTCGTCCACATACACCATAAAATCGCTAAATTGTGGCATTTATAACCCTTAAAAACATTGTTTAATTTATCAGATATTATATACAATCAACCTAAAGACGTTAAAGTTATTGTGTTTACACTCGTACACTATTTTTGCTAAACTTTCATAAAATGTTATTCAAAAAATATTATTCAAAAATTCGAGCATAAAATGACCACAAAAATTAGCCCAAAAAAGCCCCGCTACGACGAACGCCCCGACCATGAACGTATTGTCATCACAGGCATGGGAGCCATTACCCCGCTAGGACTCGATGTAGAGAGCACTTGGCAACGGCTCATTAATGGCGAAAGCGGTATCAAAGCGATTAGCCATTTTGACGCCACTGACTACCGCGCACAAATCGCCGGCACAGTGGATGGGTTTGATATCGGCTTGTACATGAATGCCAAAGACGCGCGTCGGTATGACACCTTTGTGCAATATGGCGTTGCCGCAGCAGCACAAGCCTTGAAGCAAGCAGGCTTTATCAGTGAGTTGCAAGCCGCGCCTGTACAGCAGGTTGACCCCGACCGTATCGGGGTGATTATCGGCTCAGGGATTGGCGGTATCACCACCATTGAAGACACAGCGGTAAAGCTTCATAGCGACGGTCCGCGTAAAATCTCGCCGTTTTTTGTGCCCTCAGCCATTGTGAATATGGCAGCTGGGCAAGTGGCAATTCGTCATGGGATTAAAGGGTTAAATCTTGCTACTTCTACCGCTTGTACCACAGCGACTCATGCGATTGGCTTGGCGGCACGGTTGATTGCGTATGGCGATGCCGATGTGATTGTAGCGGGCGGCTGTGAAAAAGCCTCAAGCCAGCTCGGTATCGGTGGCTTCTCAGCAATGCAAGCGTTATCAACGCGCAACGATGCACCGACCAAAGCCAGTCGTCCATTTGACAAAGACCGTGATGGTTTTGTGCTGGGTGATGGTGCAGGCGTGCTGGTGATGGAAAGCCTTGCCCATGCCAAAGCGCGCGGTGCGACGATTTTGGCAGAGTTTGTCGGCTTTGGCATGAGTGATGATGCCAGTCATATCACTGCGCCACCGGAAAATGGTGAAGGTGCCGCTATGGCGATGCGTCACGCCTTGAGTGATGCTGGCATTGCCCCCAGTGACGTTGGCTACATCAATACCCATGGCACCAGTACCCCAGCGGGTGATGTGGCAGAGAGCCGCGCGATTGCGGGTATCTTTGGTGAGAACATGGTGGTAAGTTCCACCAAATCGATGACCGGTCATCTACTGGGCGCTGCAGGGGGTATCGAAGCGATTTTCACCGTTAAGGCGCTGCAACAACAAATATTGCCACCGACCATCAATTTGGATCATCAAGACCCTGAGTGCAAGCTTGACTATGTGCCGCATACAGCCCGTAAAGTCGACGGCTTAACCCATGCGATTTCTAACAGCTTTGGGTTTGGGGGTACCAATGGCTCGCTGTTGTTTGCCAAATGGCAGTGACGATAAATAGCCATCACTGCGATGATAACATTAATATTTTAACGGTGTGAATTTTGAAAACGGCTATTGAAATTGTAGCCGTTTTTTCGTTAAATGAAGCTATCCTATTTCATCCTTAACACTGGACACCATTCATGTCAGGATTTGCCTTCTCCCACCAATTTTCAAAGCGCTGGCTTGCCACCCCTACCCCTGTCAAACACGCCATTATTCAAGAACTCGATGATATCGTTACCTTGCTTTATCCCGATACCGACCTTGATGGGTATCAATTTAGCGTGCCTAATTTGCATGATAAAGTCGAGGAATTACTGGCAATCGAGCGTGACCACCAAGAAAAATTACAAGCGCAAGCACGTGAGCGCGAGCTTGAAGAACAACGCCTAGAACAAGAAAGATTGGAACAACACAGGCTGGAACTAGAGCGTTTGGAAAAAGAGCGCCTTGAGCAACAACGACTTGAAGCTGAGCGTTTAAAACAAGAAAGGCGTGAAGCAGAACAGCTTGAACAACAACGTCTTGAACAAATACAGTTAACACAAGAAAACGAGCAAGAACGTCAAGCGCAAGAAGCACGTCTACAACGCGAACGCCAAGCACAAGATGATGCAGCCATTGCGGCACTCGAGCAAGAACGCGCCATTGCCAAACAAGCGCATCTCGCAAAACAAAGCAATCCTGCACAACCAGCGACGCAACTATCAACTGGCTCAATCGAGGGTGCAAATCACCAGCTAGATGAACAAGCGCAGTCCACGGATACCGCAACCAGCGATGTCACGATTGAACGCCATCGCAGTGAGATGGTCTATGCCATTGATCACACTGATACCGCTGATAACACTGATAACTTTGCTGAGGCTGAGCCGTTAGCTGATGACCCAACAGCGGCCTTGATGACCCATGAAACGCGCGTTACTGACCCACTTGTTGATATTGCCAACCCATCTATCGCCACCACGCCCGCTATTGAACAAATCAAACAAGATATCGTCAAACAGCTGCAAGGCTATATCGACAACTATTTGCTCGAATCAATGACGCTGATGAATGAGGATTTGAATCAATGGCTCAAAACCGAAGTGGAAAAACAGCTGACTGTTCGTTTATCACAAAGCCATTAAGCCTGCAATTGACTAAAGATATCGTTAGATAACCCATAGTGATGACGGGCTTTGATACATTGCTCGTCACCGACTTGTACCGATTGGCAGGTACTTGAGCGTTTATCATAGATTTTGCAGGCTACCGAGTTACCAACTTCGCCAGCGAGTGCCACGCATCTGACCGGCTTTGTTTCGGTACCTTTCATACAGGTATAAAAATCATTGACTTTGACCGTCATCTGCTCGGGGATACCGAGTGTCTCGCCTTCTGCCCAATAAAAAGACACCCGATAGTTAGCGCAACATGCGCCACAGTGCATGCAGATATCACTATCCGCCGCTGCGATTGATTTAAAAAAAATTTCTGTCATTGTTACAATGCCATGTCATTATCATTGTTAACTAACCGTTTCATCCAAAATGGCTAAAAATTTAATATCAGCCATGCAACACTTTATAAATGGTATTGGCCATTACCTTACCAATGCCATTTACTTGCCCAATTTCATCTTGTGATGCGCCAAGCAGCTGCTGCAAGCCGCCAAAATGATTGAGCAACTCTCGGCGGCGTTTTTCTCCCAACCCAGGGATGGCTTCTAGCACCGAGCTTGAGCGGCGTTTATCGCGTTTTTTGCGGTGTGCGGTAATGGCAAAGCGGTGCGCTTCATCACGGATATGCATAATCAAATGCAGTGCTTTGCTATCAGCCGGCAAATCGAGTGGCTCACGGTCAATAAAATGCAGTACCTCAAGCCCAGCCTTGCGACCTTCGCCTTTTGCCACCCCGACGAGCAAGGTTTGGGTTAAAATCCCCAGCTCGCTCAGTACATCTTTTGCCATATTAAGCTGCCCCTTACCGCCATCAATCAGCAATAAATCTGGCAGCGGCTGTTTGCTATAGCGGCGGTTTAATACTTGCTTCATGGCGGCATAGTCGTCACCGCCCGTGATGCCATGAATGGCATATTGGCGATAGTCGCGTTTGCGTAGCCCGCCTTGGTCAGCGACCACACAGCTGGCGATGGTGGCTTCACCCATGGTATGGGAGATATCAAAACATTCGATACGATCGAGCGATTTGCCTTGCAGCGCCTCTTTTAATACCGCATTGAGCGCGTTAAAGCGAGATTTAACTTCCAAATAATCGCCCAATTTGGTTTGCAGGGCGTTGTTGGCATTCATTTGGGCAAGGGTGAGCCATTCGCTCCGCTGCTCACGAACTTTGGTTTTTATCGTCACCTTTTTGCCAAAGGTTTCAGTTAAGGCTTCTGTCATCGCGGTTTGGTCGGGCAACTCATGACTTATAATCAGCTCTTCGGGCAAATCATCACTGACTTGAAAATAAAATGAGCTGACAAACTCAGACAAGTTATCCGCTATGTCGTTTTCGCTATCCACATCAGGAAAATAATTGTTGCCACCCAAAACCTGCCCATTACGCACATTCATGACATGCACACAGGTAATGCCCGCTTGACTGGCGATGGCGATGATATCGGCTTCACCTTTGACCGTATATACTGCTTGTTTGGCTTGTACTTCGCGTAGCATCGAGAGTTGGTCGCGATACAAGGCGGCTTGCTCAAAGTTCATGTCTTCAGCCGCTTGCTCCATTTTACCCACCAATTTGACTTGCAAATCCGTGCCTTCACCTTTTAAAAATCGAATGGTATTGTTGACGTCATCGGCATACTCTTCGGGCGATACCAGCCCGACACACGGCGCTTTACAGCGTTTGATTTGGTACTCTAGGCAAGGGCGTTGACGCTGGGCAAAAAATGTATTGGTACATTGGCGCACCATAAACATTTTTTGCATCATTAGCAAGGTCTGTTTGGCGGCATGCGCCGAAGGAAAAGGTCCAAAAAATCTGCCTTTTTGGTGCTGCCCTTTACCGCGCCCATAAGCGAGCCTTGGATAAGGTTTATCGGCTGAGATAAACACGTATAGATAAGATTTATCATCACGCAGTAGCACATTGTATGGCGGACGATGTAGCTTGATGAGGTTTTGCTCAAGCAGCAGCGCTTCGGTCTCAGAGCGGGTTATGATGGTTTCGATGTTGTCGATACGTTGCACCAGCGCCCGCGTTTTGGGGTGGTCGATGGTTTTGGCAAAGTAGCTGTTGACGCGGCTTTTGAGCGATTTGGCTTTGCCCACATAGATGATGTCGCCATTTTTGCCCAGCATTTTGTACACGCCTGGCAAGTTAGGCAGGCGCTTAATCAAGTGATCCAATCGCGCTTTGCGATCGGCAGTCGCTGCAGCAATTTCAATGGTTGCAGGGTCGATACTGGGCGTTTTGTTTTTTGGCATTGCTTGTTTACTATTTCACGATTTTTATACTATATTAAGTTAATTCAATCACTTTTCAATGCAAGTAAGATTAAACTTTAACAGGGACGGCCAGATATAAAACCCTTCTACCCGCCTAACAAGTCATCATGCGATATCCTTGCTTATGTCCTCGCTGCATATAATGGTAATCGTAAAAAGACTTTTACAAGTAGCTACTATCTGCTAAAAATCTATTCACTAAAAATCTTTGCCACTTTTGACACGAATAGTTTGTCCAGCCGGGCGTTTTTTTACCCAATTGATAAATTTTTGCATCTCGGTATGTTCTTTTAGCCGCTCAACCGTATGGTAGTAGCTGGATAATTCTTGGTTGCTAAACACTTCATGCACTTGTGCATGACAAGCAGGACACAGCATGGCGATGTCGTTTTTCATTTCGTCACGGCTAAATTCGCGTTTGGTACGGGCTTTGTCGTGGCGGGATTTGGGAATCAGATGATGCTGGGTTAATTCAACTTCATCACGTCCACACAATTCACACGGTGGCGACGGCGCTTTTTCCGCCAAAATCGCCTCCCAGAATGCTGCATCTTCGTTATTTTTTGCTTTACCTTTTGCCATTATTTTGTCACGCTTTGCTATCAGTTGTATCCATCATACAATAGCATTGTTGCTTTGCCAATGGCGTGTTGTGCAATGCTTTTTTCATGTTAAAAACGAGTCTGCCATGTTATCTAAGCTATCCAATTTATCCAAGCTATCTAGGTTATCCAAGCTATCTAAGCTAAGCCAAACCTTTCAATCTCAAGCCAAAGACTACCTTAATCCTTTTAATAACCCCAAGTTGTTAAAGCAGTTTTTTAACTTTTATCCGCCATATTTTGGGGCGGGTATCCGTGTTGAAAGCCTTGATTTCGCCAACCATCATATTCGGGTGCGTTTACCCTTAAACAAACTCAATCAAAACATCGTCGGCACCCAGTTTGGGGGCAGTTTGTATTCGATGACCGACCCATTTTTCATGGTTTTGTTGATGCAAGCCTTGGGCAATGCGTACGTGGTATGGGATAAGGCGGCGAGCATTGATTTTGTTAAAGCGGGCAAAAGCGATGTGTTTGCTGATTTTCACCTTGATGACACCGAAATCGATACCATAAAAGCCTTGGCAAAGGATGGTAAAGCGGTGTTCCGCAACTATGAGGTACAGGTGGTTGACGACCAAAATGCGGTGGTCGCCACTGTCACCAAGACCCTGTACATTCGGTTACGAGCCTATAGTAAATCAAAAAACCAAACGGTGAGAATTTAGCTGAAGGACGTTAGTCTTTGACTGCCAGGGTGATGGTATAGGTTTTGCCTTGTTTGATTTTATCTGAGTTACCAAACACTTCGGTAAATGAGCGTTTCATAAAGTCCCGCAAGCCGTTGATGGTCACCACATAAAACCGTGCGCCACTTTCCATCGCATTGTAGGCATCGAGCAAATACAGATAATGCTGTTCTTTACTGGCTTTGGCAGGTAAGTTACTCATCACTAGGCTAAATTTTTTGTCTTTTTCAACATCACGAAAGCCATTGGATAGCTGAACTTGGGCATTATTTAAATGATTTTTTTGGCAGTTTATTTTGGCATATTCCACCGCCACAAAGTCTTTGTCGATGAGCAAATGCTGTCCGTTTGGGCATTCACGGGCGGCAGTCATACCCAATACGCCATAGCCACAGCCTAGGTCGATTGAGTGGTCATCGGCTTTGAACTCGATATAGTCAAGCAGCATAAGGCTACCCTCATCGAGTTTTTCAGGCGAGAAAATTCCCCAAGTGCTGGTAAAGTGAAACGGCTTGCCAAGCACATCTTGGGTGAACTGGATGTCGTTTCGCCAATATTTTGATTTTTCTAGAAGATCGGTGGGGATTTTGTGCATATTATATATAAACCATTTTGAACTAAATTGCTTTTTTAACCTCAATACGAGCTTCTCTTGTATGGGATTGTAGTTTAAAACCTTTCTTTTTCAAAAGTAATTTGTATCTTTGAATTGTTGAATTCTCTTGAGGATAACTTGAACAAACAATCACACAATTTTTATCATTAAAATCTTCAAACTTATTCTCAGTTAATTTAATTGTACTTAGAATTTGAGAATAAGCTTTACTAACATCTGAACCCTTAAGTTCAATGTAGTAAACAAAACTATTATCACTTTCCCAATAAACTATATAGTCACACTTTTCGACAGTTTGACTACTAATTAGACCGTTATCTACATGTATCTCATTGATATCTATTTTTAACTTATTTTCGAAGATACATCTTACTTTGTTCTCAGTAACAGATATATTCCCAGATTTTGTTTTAGTATGTGATATATAATCTAATTCCATTCAACTATCCAAATCCAATAATTGATTGAAAATTTTGCCAAAGTTATTAGAGATACTGTCTAAGAAAGTCCCATCTATCAAATTTAACTCATAATCTTTTATATCAGTTATTTGACCTTTAGTAATTGAATAAGCTGAAATGTCAGAGAAATTTATGGGATATGAACCATTGCTGATATCAACAAATTTTTCTTCTGTAACTTTACCTGATTCGATTAATTGATTTGCATAAATGCTGTTATTTATAGAAGTCAAGATATAAGGGCTATGAGTAGTAATAAAAAAGTTTGTGTCCTGTTTACTAAAAATTTTTAAAATAGCGGAAACTACTTTAGCCTGTGCATCAGGAAATAAGTGGGCTTCTGGCTCTTCAATATACATTGAATGAAAGTTTAGACCAGCTATCCTATAGTTATTCATCATCAATATTAACAGCATAGGAAAAGCTTCTTGCTGTCCTGATGAAGCTCTTGATAATCTAACCTTATAGCTATCATTTACTATCCAATCATCACCATCAATTTCCTGATATTCAGCTTTAATGACTTCATTTAAACAATTGCTAACATCTACTTTAGGCTTAAAAACATCCTGCTTACTAATGATATTATAGAGATTTTTAGCATTATCATAAGATTTACCAAATCTGCTGATTAAGGGGTCAATATCAAGAATATCATCAGTTAATGACCAATAATTCTTTTGTAGATTTGCAAAAAAGCTTCTACTGGATGGAATAAAAGTTTGTGTTTGGAAAAAACCACTAATATTACTCTGTTTTAAAGCTTTAGTTATATTTTCTCTAGCGTGCAATTCAAAAGGTATAGTAAATCTCAATCCTTCTGAAACTTCACTTAACTCTCTGTTCCTAAATTCTTCTTTCCAAACATTAATTGTATTTTTTAGTTCATTGAAAACTTTTGAAAACTCTTCAGATAAGATTAAATTAACTCTCGAATTTCTTCTAAAGTCTGATTTTATTTGAAAATAATAAGAATTTATTTCGTAGCTTATTTCAAAACTTTTATTTTGTTTCCAGTATTCATTTGGAAAATTTAATAAAAAGCTTTTCTCTAGTCTATTAACAAATTCATCATAGCTCTTTTCATTTACTACACAAGAAATAAAATCATCTAAGTTATTTTTAAAATAATAAACAAGTTTAGAGAGCAAACTTTTTCCGCTAGCTTGTTCACCAATAACTAAATTAAATTTGTTTATTGGCATTTCAATATTTTCTAGAATTAAGAAATTCTTTACAATTATTTTTTCCATATTTGATTTCTTAGTAGGATTACATACCAATAGTTAAATACTATATAATTTAGCACAACACTAATTCCTAAACTACTAATATCGCTTAAATCACCTTACTAAAGCGATTGCCTTCTTTACTCGCCAAATAAGTATCAAACACCATCGCCACATTGCGTCCCAAAAGCCGCCCTTTTGGTAGCACCCGAATGCCTTTAGCATCCATATCAACGAGTTTATCCGCTTGCATCTCACCCAGTTGGCGGATTTCATCAATAAAATAGGTCATCGGGTCAATGCTAAAGCGCGCATTCACATCCTTAAAATCAATATAATCATGGCATAGCAGATTCATAATCACATAACGGCGCAGCAAATCAGGCAAGCGCGCAGAAATCACCTTCACCGCAGGCAATTTTCCTGCATTGATGAGATTTTGATAATCGCTTAAATCCGTTGGATTTTGCAAAATATGAAGACCAATTTGGCTAATCGACGACACCCCAAATCCCAATAAATCACAATTACCATGCGTGGTATACCCTTGAAAATTGCGGTGCAATTTGCCTTCACGTTGCGCAATCGCCAGCTCATCATCAGGCTTGGCAAAGTGGTCAATGCCGATATATTGATAGCCTGCGTCAGTCAGTGCATGGATGGTATTACCAAGCATGGTCAGCTTGTCGGCAGGGCTTGGCAAATCCGCTTCATTGATTTGACGCTGACCTTTAAATCGCTCTGGCAAATGGGCATAGTTAAAAACAGACAGACGGTCTGGCGAGATAGCGATGATGCGCTCAACCGTATTGCGCATGCTATCCAGCGTTTGGTGCGGCAACCCATAAATCAAGTCAATATTAATAGAATGAAACCCGAGGCGGCGAGCTTCCGTCATCACGCCTCGAATCATTTCTTCTGACTGCACGCGATTGACGGCAATTTGTACTTTTTCTTGCAAATCCTGCACACCAAAACTCACCCGATTAAATCCAAGTCCACGCAATATCTCAAGCGTGGTCGGGCGCAATTCTCGCGGGTCAATTTCAATCGAATAATCTGCGGTAGGTTTATTGCTAAAAGTAAATTGGGTTTGCAAAAAGTTCCACAATTTGACCAGCTCATCATCGGTCAAAAAGGTCGGTGTGCCGCCGCCAAAATGCACTTGTTCGACGATAGGGTCCCCTTGCATCAAGCTGCGTTTATGCCGAATTTCGGCAAAAAGATACGCTAAATAGTCGCCTGAATCACTGTTTTTCTTGGTGATAATTTTATTGCAGCCGCAGTAATAGCACAGGTGGCGACAAAACGGGATGTGAAAATACAACGACACTGGCACCCGTGGGTCTTTTTCTGCCAAAACGCGGGCTTCCATACCGTCAGCAATCGGGACAAATTCTAGCGCGGTTGGGTACGAGGTATAACGGGGACCTGAGCGGTTGTATTTATTGATGATAGCTTCATTAAACAAATGGGTTTGGGTGGTGTAGTTACGATTGGCATCGGCATACGGATTTTCGATGATTTCGACAGGGCGGTCAAAAGTGGGCAGTTCACTGTCAGATAAAGGGCGAGTTTGGTCTGTCATAATAGTCTCGTATAGCGTGTAGCATAAAATTCTCGGAATATTGGTTGTGATTATACCATAGTCATCAAAGATAGCCGATGATGAGAAAATAGATGAATTATGCTATGATTTAGCCGTTTTTTATCAAAAATTGTCTAATTGCTGCCATAAAAAACTGCCTGTCTTGTGTCAAGGTAGCCGCCAAGTGGTTGGAAAAGGATTTTAAAAATGTCGTTTGCTCAAGTATATACGCGCTCGGTGGTAGGTTTAAACGCGCCAAGCGTGATGGTTGAAGTACATTTATCGCAAGGATTGCCTGCAGTCACCATGGTCGGCTTACCTGAAGCAGCGGTACGCGAGAGTAAAGACCGTGTGCGCTCTGCCATTATCAACTCGGGTTTTCAATTTCCCAATCGCAGATTAACCATCAACCTTGCGCCCGCGGATTTACCCAAAGATGGCGCACGGCTTGATTTGCCGATTGCCATAGGTATCTTGGCAGCGAGTGGTCAAATTGATGAAACCGTGCTTGCGCAGTACGAGTTTATTGGCGAATTGGCACTCAATGGCGATTTACGAGCCATTGCTGGGGCGTTGGCAGTATCACGCGCGCTCAAGGCGGAGCAGCGCACCTTGATTGTTCCCAAAGACAATGCCGATGAAGCGGTGAAAGTCGATGGCGTGAAGGTGTTGCAAGCCGATACCCTCAAAGCTGTGTGCCAACACTTGATGAACGAGCAACAACTCAGCCAAGCCGAGCATAAGGCATCTTACCAATCAGCCAATTATCAGCTAGATTTAGCCGATGTCAAAGGACAACACCAAGCTAGACGTGCGCTAGAGATTGCGGCAGCAGGCGGGCATTCGCTACTATTTTGTGGCTCACCTGGGACAGGCAAAACCTTGATGGCATCTCGCCTACCCACCATTTTGCCACCGCTCAACGACCATGAAGCGCTCGAAGTTGCTAGTATTTACTCGATTGCCAACAGTGATTATGACTATGGCACACGCCCTTTTCGCCAAGTCCATCATACTACCTCAGCGGTGGCGCTCGTGGGGGGTGGCTCGTCGCCCAAACCCGGTGAAATCACGCTCGCCAATCGGGGGGTGTTATTTTTGGATGAGATTCCAGAGTTTGATCGCAAGGTGCTTGAGGTACTCAGACAGCCCATCGAGAACAAAGAAATTGTCATCAGCCGTGCCAACTCTCAAGTACGCTTTCCCGCCAATTTTCAGCTGGTAGCAGCGATGAATCCCTGCCCCTGTGGCTACTATGGGGATAAATCAGGTCGCTGCCAGTGCCGACCCGAGCAAATCAAACGCTATCAAGAAAAGCTATCAGGACCTTTGCTGGACCGTATTGATTTGCATATTACCGTGCCTGCCCTGCCTGCCAGTGATTTGCAGTCAGCACAGCGGGGTGAGTCTTCTGCGGTAGTGCGTGAGCGGGTGATACAAGCCTATCAGCGTCAGCAAGCCAGACAGGGCAAAGCCAATAATGAACTCTCCCCCAGTGAACTTGACCAATTTGCGCCGCTTGGCGATGCAGAAAGTCGTATTTTGGCAATGGCACAAAGTCGGCTGAATCTGTCCGCACGTGGCTATCATCGCGTCCTTCGCGTCGCCCGCACGATTGCGGATTTGGCAGGCAGTGACAATATTCAGACACCGCATCTGACAGAGGCATTAAGTTATCGTAGTCAATTAACGAATGCCTAAGTTTCGTGCTAACTCACCATACAACCAGCCTATAAAAACGGATGCTCGCGAAAAAATGTGGGCGGCAGGTTATCGTATTGGGTGTCGTTGACGTATTTGGCTTCAAACTGTTTTTTTAGCGCTTTATAATCCGCATTGGCGCGGCACTCATCCCATTTTTGCTTAAAAATTTGCGCGGCTTGGGCTTTGATTTGCGCAGATTCAAGCTGTTGTGATTGCTGTGGCAATTGCTCACGCCCATGCGCGCCACTTTGTCCTTTTTTAGCGTCAGGGACAGCGCCGTCATATTTTTTGCCCCCTTTGTGATTGGCATAACGACGTGAGCGCGTATAACCCATTTGGATAAATTTACGCGCCATATCAGCACCGACAAAATCCCCTTGGGCAAGGTAGTCCAAAAACATCGCATAGATGGTATCGCTGCTCTCACGCGCAAGTTCTGGCGTAGCAAATCGCCAATGCGGTAAAATCTCGGATTTATACGGCTCTACCAATAATACGCCTTGTTCACCGCGCCCCACCCGATACAACCCTGGATGCTCGCGAAAATTCAGCGTGTCAAAGTTGAGATGATAGTTAAACTCGTGCATGACTCAAAAACTCAGTCAGCGTGGCAAAGTCATCAAAGGTATGGGTCGGATGATAATCGCGAATATCCTGCCCATAGTTATAGCCATACGATAACCCAAGCGTATCCATGCCCGCGTTTTGCCCTGCCAAAATATCGTTTTTGGAATCACCAATCATATAGCTTTGAACGATGCTAAAGCCTAATTGATCACAGACGTGCAGTAGCGGCATCGGGTCAGGTTTTTTGGCAGGCAAGCTATCGCCCCCCAAAATATAAGCAAAAAGGTCTTGCCAACCCAATTTTTCGACAATCGCAGGAACAAAATCAATGGGTTTATTGGTGGCGATAGCGAGGGTATAGCCTTGCTCTTTAAGCTGACGCAACCCTTCGCTCACCCCTACATAGGGCTGGGTTCTGACACAGGTGTTTTGATGGTAGTAGTCAAAGAATAAAGCAAGCGCCTGATTTGTATCGTCTTCAGTGAGATTGGGGTCAATGGTTTGTGAGCCTGATAAGGCACGTTGCACCAATACTTTGCCGCCATTGCCCACCCAGTTGCGGATGACATCTTCGCTGAAGTTGGCTTTGCCAAGCGTGGTTAGCATCGCATTAACGGCATCCGCCAAATCTGGCACGCTATCAATCAACGTACCGTCCAAGTCAAAAATAAGTAATGATTTTTGGGTGATATTTTCCCCAGTGGATGGGGGGATTGGGCTATTAAGTGATTCGCTAGACATGGTGTTTCCTATCGTTTTTTCACCAAAAATTAATAGGCTACAGTGTAGCAGAATCACTTAAAAATACCATGCAACCGTCCATTAAAATAACCTAACCCTGACAACCAATTCCGCCTAAGAGCAGGTTTGACTAAAAAACGTTAGTTTTCGCCATTACTCGGTTGATAATCTAGTGAGGCATCAGCGATTTCATTGCTAGCTTCGGGATTCAGCGCGCTGTCCTTTTTGGCGCCCAGTTTTTGATAACGCACATCTTCACCGGTAATACAAAAAATCAATTGCTCAGAGATATTACGCGCATGCGCACCAATACGCTCTATCGAACGTAGCACCCATAAAATATCAATGACTTTTGCGACATAGCGACCATCTTCCATGATGTAGGTCATCATCGCGCGTGACGCAGATTTGTACATTGCATCAATTTCACTATCCTGCTCTATCACTTGGTAAGCACCTGTTGCATCAAACTTGGCAAAGGCTTCTAGCGCATTTTTTAGCATCATCTGCACAAAATTACCCATTTGATGCGCTTCATGATACCCAATCGGTGATTGACCTTCACGGGTGGCACGGCGCGCCATCTTGGCGATTTTTTTGGCTTCATCACCAATACGCTCAATGTCAGCACTGCATTTGCTCACTGCCATGATTAGGCGTAAGTCGGTTGCGGCAGGTTGACGACGTGCCAATACTTTGACCACCGAATCATCAAGCTGCTGCTCAGTAAAGTTGATTTCTTTGTCACCATCAATGACATCTTCGGCAAGCGCCACATCACTTTTTACCAAAGATTCAATTGCTTTGGTGAGATTGGCTTCTGCCATGCCACCCATTTTTAAAAATAAATTGACCAAGTTTTGTAAATCTTGGTCATAACTTTTTGATAAATGCTCACCAATTAAATTCATATTTCCCTTCCTAACTCATGGATTGTGACTCATGGACTGTGAAAAATTGTTATTAAAAAAGCCGTTAAAGAAAAGCTAACTATAACTAAAAATTACGACAAAATGATGAAAAATAGCGCGCCTATTCGCTGATATTGCATCATATAAACCGAACAAAAAACCTAACAAAGATTTCAATGTCATCAAACTTTAACATAACCGTAACAGGTTTGACATTTTGTTACATTAACATGGCAACAATTTTTCAGCTTTGGGTGATTTAAAACGCGACGTATTGGTTGGCGACGCCCTAAGCTAAGTTACCATCTTCCCTGACAATCATCTCATTTGTCCATCAAGGAATTATTATGAAACTATCACATTTAATCGTCAGCGTGGCATTCGCTGCTGTAGGCGTACAAGCCAATGCTGTTAACATCACAGGTGCGGGTGCAACCTTCCCACAGCCTGTTTACTCAAAATGGGCAAGCGATTATCAAAAAGCAACAGGCAACCAAGTAAACTACCAAGGTATCGGCTCTTCAGGCGGTATCAAACAAATCCAAGCAAAAACGGTTGATTTTGGTGCCACTGATGCGCCCATGAGCCCAGCAGAGCTAAATGCCAGCGGCTTAATCCAATTCCCCGCAGTCATTGGTGGTATCGTACCTGTGGTCAACATCGCTGGCGTCAAACCCGGTCAATTAAAACTATCGGGCACCGTCCTTGCTGACATCTATATGGGCAAAATCACTACTTGGAACGATGCACGTATCCAAGCATTAAACCCAGGCGTTGCCCTACCTGCCGCTAAGATTACTACCGTTAATCGCTCAGACGGTTCAGGTACTACTTTCGTATTTACTAACTACCTAAGCCAAGTATCAAGCGATTGGAAAGCAAAAGTAGGCGCGGACAAAACCGTTAAATGGCCCAATGCTTCAGCAAGCGTAGGCGGTAAAGGTAACGAAGGCGTATCAAGCAACGTACAACGTGTTGCAAACTCCATCGGTTATGTTGAGTATGCTTACGCAAAACAAAACCGTTTAGCTTATACCCAACTTCAAAACCGCGCGGGTAAATTTGTCCTGCCTGACGATTCAACGTTTGCAGCCGCATCAAACATTAACTGGGCACAATACCCTGGTTTTGCGGTGACCATCACTAACATGCCAGCAGCCAACGCATGGCCAATCTCGGCAGCGACGTTCATCCTTGTACCCCGTACGGGCGGTGCAAAAGCCAAAGAAGCGCTTAAATTCTTTGACTGGGCATTTACTAACGGCAATGCACAAGCAACCGCACTCGACTACGTTCCTCTACCTGCCGGTACTAAAGCTGCGGTTCGTAAAGAATGGACGAAAGTTAAATAGTTATTTGCGTCAGCTTACTACGCAAATTAACCCTGCCAATTGGCGGGGTTTTTTAGCTTAAAATTTTGCCAAAAAAAGCATCATATCAGCTGATTATCTAGTACTTTGACCGTCTCATCGGTCAGATTGCCCGCAGCTTTTTGTAGGTCAATATAGGCATTTAGATAATCAAAATACGCATTAATCAAATCGCGTTTGGCAGCGTGATATTGGCGTTCTGCCAGTAGTGTATCTACCATCGAGCGCACCCCCAAATCATAGCCTGTTTTTGACGCTTGGGCGACGCGGCGATTAGCCTCCACGGCAACTTGCTGGGCTTTAATCGTGGCACGCTGTGCGATCAAATTTAGATAGGCTTGGCTAGTTTGAGTCATCGCAGCTTGGTACGCATAGGCGAGGCGACTTTTTGCCGCTTGCGCTTGCAGAGTGCCTTGCTCTACGCCTGTCCGTGTCCGCCCACCGGTATAAAACGGGAAATCCACTTCCACCCCAAAGCTATAATTGGTGCCATCAATAGCGCTAACATTATTATGGGTATAGTCTTGCCACCCCACATTGCCTACCAAATCGACGCGGGGATAGGCATTGGCTTTGAGATAGTCGACTTGTTTGTTGGCAATCGCTACTTGGGTTTGTGCTAGCTGAATATCGAGATTATTATTTTGTGACTGCTGCATCCAGTTTTCGATACTTTGACTTGCCACCAGATTCAAATCAGGCGGTAATTTGATACTGTCTAGCTGATTGATTGGTTGACCGGTGAGCAGTGATAACTGCTGTTTGGCATTTACGATTGCCACATCATTATTGGCAATAGAGGCGCTGACGCTTTCAAGCCTTGCACGGCTCTCTTCGGTATCTACCCGCGCCGCTACCCCTTGCGCGAGTCTCGCTTGCATCATGTCATTTTGTGCTTTGAGTGCGGTGAACTCGGCATTAAGGCTATCTGTCATCGCTTCAGCGCGCAATACATTGAGATAGGCTTTGCTGATTTGCTCGATTAGTTGTTGGTGCTGCTGTAATAGCTGGATGTCATTGGCTTGACCGGCGAGCACGGCTTTTTCATAGTTTGCCCATTTATCAGCACGAAACAAGGCTTGGCGCAGTCCGATACCAATTTGGCTTGCGGTATTGCCCGTGTCAGGGATGTTATCGTCTTTGGGATAAAACTGGTTATGTTTGACACTGCCTTGCAGCCCCACTTGCGGCAGCATATCGCCAAACGCTAGCTGCACATTTTTTTGCGTTGCCAAATAGTCATATTGCTGCCCTGCCCAATTGCCATTGGTGCGCTGGGCGGCACTATACAATTCCCACAAATCTTTTGCCATCACGGCTGGGCTGAGGGACATCGACCCTATCAATGACACTGCCATCGCCCCTAACCGCCATCGGGCGCCAGGCGCTTTACGATTCCACAAACAGATGCATTCCATATCAATAATTACAACATTTTCAACAACCAAGGAGCCTCTATCATACCGATAGTTGTCAAAAAAATCAGTAATTTAGTGCAGTAAATCATCGGTACAAAATGGCTAAAAATCTATTAGGTAAAGCGGTGAGTTTTTGTTAATATAGAGGTATTGACTCGGGGTGCAGTTGGGTGACATACCAACGGCTGAGACATACCCGTCGAACCTGACACGGTTAATACCGTCGTAGGGAAGTCGTCTATTAGGTTAGTTAGACCAGTGTTTTTCTAGAAACAGTTTTTTCTAGAATCAGTCTTTTACGAGAAACAGTCATACTCACCTATCTTCGCCCGAGTCCAGCAAACCATAACTTCATAACATAACATGGACTCGCTATGAACCAACTTACCAACGTTACTCACAAAACCCCTGCCCACCGTGACCCTACCGACGACCGCTTTGAAGAAGAAGCGCGTGATTTGACGCGCGCCTTACCGGCATCTCGCAAAGTCTATATCCAAGGCTCACGCCCTGACATCCAAGTGCCGATGCGAGAAATCACCTTGACCGATACCCCGGTGGGCGGTTTTGGCAAGGCAGAAGGCGAAAAAAACCCACCGTTTTATGTGTATGACACCTCAGGGGTATATACCGACCCCAATGTCGAGATTGATTTGACTAAAGGCTTACCAAAACTGCGTCAAGCTTGGATAGAAGCGCGCGGCGACACCGAGCAGCTTGCCAAACTCTCAAGCCAATACGGCAACGAGCGTGCCAATGACATCGCCACGGCTAACCTACGCTTTGGGCATATCGACAAGCCAAGACGGGCGATCAATGGCAAAAACGTCACCCAAATGCACTACGCCAAACAAGGCATCATTACCCCAGAGATGGAATACATCGCCATCCGTGAAACCCAAAAACAGCATGACCTGACTGATAGGCGTCAGCACGCTGGTAACAACTTTGGTGCCAATACCCCCAAACTCATCACCCCAGAATTTGTGCGTGCCGAAGTCGCTGCGGGACGGGCGATTATACCCAATAACATCAACCACCCCGAATCAGAACCGATGATTATTGGGCGCAATTTCTTGGTCAAAATCAATGCCAATATTGGTAATTCAGCCTTGGGCTCTAGCATTGATGAAGAAGTTGCCAAAATGACCTGGGCTACTCGTTGGGGCGCGGACACCATCATGGACTTGTCAACCGGTAAGCATATCCATGAAACCCGTGAATGGATTATCCGTAACTCCCCCGTGCCCATCGGTACCGTACCGATTTATCAAGCCCTAGAAAAAGTGGATGGCGTTGCCGAAGATTTGATATGGGACATCTTTAAAGACACCTTGATTGAACAAGCCGAGCAAGGTGTTGATTATTTTACCATTCACGCGGGCGTACTGCTGCGCTACGTACCGGTGACCGCCAATCGTTTGACAGGCATCGTGTCACGCGGCGGCTCGATTATGGCGCAGTGGTGTCTTGCCCATCACAAAGAGAATTTTCTTTATACCCACTTTGAAGAAATTTGCGAGATTATGAAAGCCTACGACGTGGCGTTTAGTCTGGGTGATGGTTTGCGCCCCGGTTGCCTACAAGACGCCAACGATGATGCGCAGTTTGGTGAGCTCAAAACCTTGGGCGAGCTGACCCAAGTCGCGTGGCAGCATGATGTACAAGTTATGATTGAAGGTCCAGGGCACGTTGCCATGAACCGTATCAAAGAAAACATGGACTTACAGCTTGAAGTCTGTAAAGAAGCGCCTTTTTACACCCTTGGACCTTTGACGACGGATATCGCGCCAGGCTACGACCATATTACATCTGCCATTGGTGCGGCGATGATTGGTTGGTACGGCACTGCCATGCTGTGCTATGTGACGCCAAAAGAGCATTTAGGTCTGCCGAACAAAAAGGATGTCAAAGACGGTATCATCACTTACAAAATCGCCGCACATGCAGCAGATTTGGCAAAAGGACACCTAGGTGCCCAAGCGCGGGATAACGCCTTGTCAAAAGCGCGTTTTGAGTTTCGCTGGGACGACCAGTTTAATCTGAGCCTAGACCCAGACACGGCTCGTGAATTCCATGATGAAACCTTGCCAAAAGAAGCGCATAAATCGGCACATTTTTGCTCGATGTGCGGTCCAAAATTCTGCTCGATGAAAATCACCCAAAACGTGCGGGATTATGCAGCAGGGCTTGAGTTTAATAAGCCACAGCTTGGGCAAGACATTACCCCTGATACAGGTGAGTTATCAGATGCAAGCCACGCCATCAAGCAGGTGGATACCGAATTGGTCGGGCAAGTGGGTGAAGCGTCTGCCGATGAAGTCCGCCTGGGCATGGAGCAGATGAAGCAAAAATTTATTGAAGAAGGTAAACAGCTGTATAAAGAAGTTTAAATTTTTTGGTAAAAAATAGGGTAGTTAATCTACCTTATTTTTTTAATACCGCTTAATTTTTTCAAAAAAATCATTGTCCAGTACAAGCTTTGGCTTAGAATCTACTTGCTTTAACCCCACTTCATGCTCCATCATCAGCTCAATTAGTGCCATTTGGTCAATCAGGATTAAACTATGCGACTCAAGGTTTTCAAAATAATCGAGCGCGGGTTTGGTAAAGCTAGTTGTGGTAATAAAAATACCATGATGGCTCTCTTTCTGCGGTGGATAGCCGCCCACAAAGTTTCTTAATTCGCGATTTGAAATATTATTACCTTGGGAGTAAAGTTTTGCTTGAATATAGTACGTATGCCGTTCTTCATTAGAAAATATTTGAGTAATCATACCGTCAATACCGCCGTCATTGGCTTTTCCTGTATGGTGCGAACTTAAGTTACTTTCTGGACTTTCATTCTCTAGTGAACGCTCTACCAATTTTAGGCAAAACCATTCAAATTGCAATGGTGTTAAATTATCAAGTTGGGTCAATATCATATCTGGGGTAACTTTTACATTGCCATCACTGACCATGGCATCTTGATAGTTATTCATAAATAATGACGTGCGGCGCGTTGTCTCATTGATAAAATAGTTAATCAATGGGTCACCACGTTTGCCATACGCCACTTGATTAACTTTTTTAAGATCTTGAAAAGACTTTTCATCAAAGCGTTTTAAGTTTGCGATATAATCATTATTTGGGATACCTTTCATAAGATATTGTGAAAAATTTTCATTGGCTAACCAAAAAAATATCTTGCCAAGTGGATCTATCCTAACAAGATTTTTTATGGTCACTTTTTCATCAAAGGTAATTAAGCTTGCGAACTCTTTACCAATATTTGGCTGCAAACTAAAACAGTTCTCTTTGATAACACCCATGGCAGATAAGCACATTAATATCAAATTAGTCAGTGGCTCGTAACAAGGTGTCCCTTCCTCATACTCATTTTGAATGTCAAATTGGCTTAAGTAGCTAATACTTTTTTGATCGTCACTTAATTGGGAAACCTTATCAAACTCACGAAAAAATAAGTTTTGACTAATACTGCTACGCCCACTAAGATTCTTTAGCGTTTGAATTCCTGAATTTAGTAAATCACCAAATGGGGGTAATTTGGTGATATTTGCTGTTTCGCCCATTATTGTTTCCTTCAATACAATTAGCCTTATCTAGTAAGCATCGAACCCATATGCGTTAATTTAATCTTTCAACCCAAGCACATCTTGCATATCAAACTGTCCTGTTTGCTGCTCATTGACCCACACCGCAGCACGCACCGCCCCTGCAGCAAAGGTCATGCGCTCACGCGCTTTATGGGTGATTTCAACTATTTCGCCATCGGCGATAAACATCACCGTATGGTCGCCGACAATCTCGCCACCGCGAATGGCATGGATACCAATCTCGCCTGCTTTGCGTGCGCCAGTTTGACCTTCGCGGCCATAAATCGCCACGTCTTTTAGGTTTTGACCGCGTCCTTTGGCAACCGCTTCAGCCATCATATAAGCGGTGCCCGATGGCGCATCAATTTTGTGTTTATGATGGGCTTCGATGACTTCGACATCGGCGCTGTCACCAAATGCTTTGGCAGCCATTTCAAGCAGTTTAAGGGTCAAATTTACCCCAGTTGAGTAGTTGCCTGCATATACGATGGCGATTTTTTCACTTGCCTGTTTTAAGATGGCGTTTTGCTCATCATTTAGGCCTGTTGTCCCAATGACCATATTGACGCCTTGATCAGCACAAAGCTGTAAGTTTTTGGCAGTCGACTCAGGCAAGCTAAAATCTATGAGTACATCAATATCATGAATGACCCCTGCCAAGTCATCGACCAAAGCGACATTAGTTTTGTCGAGATTAACTAGCTCGCCCGCATCCACGCCCAACAAGCTTGAGCCTTGACGCTCTATCGCCCCTGCAAGGGTAGTTTGTGGATTTTGTGCCACTGCTTGAATCAGCATACGTCCCATGCGCCCACCTGCGCCTATGACCCCGATTTTTACCATTTGCTTATCCTTTATCTCGCCCAATTACCTAGTGTAACTTGCTAATCTGATTTTCTAGCCTGATTTTCTAGTATAACTTTCTAAGTTCAAATCATAACAGCTTGTCTCGCTGAATCCTAGCTTAGCTCAATATTGCCTTATACAAAAAAACCCTTGCAATCATTACAAGGGTTCGATGTTTCACGTGAAACATCTATCAAACACTATAAACCAATAAAACCTAGTCAAACAAGTCTTTGACATCTTCTTTGAGTTTATCAAAGAAAGATTTTTTCTGGGGCGATTGTTGATGATCACCCATGGATGATTGTAGCTGACGAAGTAGCTCTTTTTGTTTGTTGTTAAGGTTGGTCGGTGTCTCTACCACCACACGGCATAACAAGTCACCTTTCATCGTCGTGCGCACGGGGGTAACGCCTTTGCCTTTGATACGGAATACTTTGTGGCTTTGGGTGCCTTCGGGAATGCGTAAATTGATACGTCCTTCAAGCGTTGGTACTTCCACCTCACGACCTAAGGCTGCATCCGCAAAGCTGATTGGCACATCCATGTATAAATCAGCGCCTTCACGGGTAAAAATAGGGTGCTGTGCCACACGGATTTCAACATACAAGTCGCCGCTTTCACCGCCTGCAATCGCTTCACCTTCGCCCGTTAAACGTATCCGATCGCCATTGTCGATACCGGCAGGAATGGTAACTTCAAGGGTGCGTGATTTTTCTTTAACACCCGAGCCATGACAGTCATTGCAAGGATTTTTGATTTGTTTACCTGAGCCGCCACAGTTGGGGCAGGTTTGTTGCACAGCAAAAAAGCCTTGCTGCATACGTACCACACCCGCACCACCACAAGTTGCACAGGTCACGATATCGCTGCTGTCTTTGGCGCCCTTACCATCACAAGTTTCACAAGGGGCAGGTGCGGTAAAGGTAATTTCTTTTTTTGTCCCTTGCACCGCTTCTTCAAGCGTCAAATCGAGCATATAGCGTAAATCTGAGCCGCGTCTGCTACGCCCACCCCCTGTGCGCCCCCCAAAAATGTCGCCAAAAATGTCTTGGAAGCCGCCCGCGCTGCCACCACCACGACCGCCGCCCATGCCGCCAAAAATATCGCCAAAAATGTCTTGGAAGTTTCCACCGCCAAAGCCGCCACCGCCCATGCCATTCTCAAACGCGGCATGCCCCATACGGTCATACGCTGAGCGTTTACTGTCATCACTTAGCACTTCGTATGCCATCGAGGCTTCTTTGAATTTTTCTTCGGCGGCAGGGTCATCAGGGTTACGGTCTGGATGATATTTCATCGCAAGTTTGCGGTAGGCTTTTTTGATTTCTTGTTCATTAGCGGTTTTATCTACCCCTAATACTTCATAAAAATCGCGTTTTGACATAGTAACTCCTTTGGCAGCATAGTTTTAACAGTACGGCAGAGTGGATTCGACCGGTAGCAACGTTTAACAGCTGCCAAACCTTTGAAAGACTGAAATTTAAAAATATGCAATATAGTGGCGATTTTTGTTAAATAATCAAGCAAATAATCGGCAATCAGCGCAAAAATATTTTCCTTTTTTGCAAGAAAAATACGCAATAGCCTAGCCCGTTGTTTTAAACTAATTAGCAAACTCTAACTCTAATAGTGATTTATGAAAAAAGTATTATCTCTGCTAATCATCCTTGCACTGATTGTCGTCGCATGGGTATTTGCCTCCCCTTATTGGGCAGTGTACCAACTGAAAAAAGCCTATGATGCACAACAAGCGGACACTATCAGTACAGCGATTGAATTTACGCAACTACAGCAAAGTATCAAATCACAGCTAACCCCTGTATTAATAGAAAAAGCCAATCATGTGGCAAAATCCCCTATTTTGCAGATGCTCAATATCGAGCTAAACTCTGATGACTTAGTGAATAAAATGGTCGATCAAGCCGTGGATAATACCGTCACACCAGAGGGCGTACAGTATGCGCTGACAGGACAAGCGACCAGTGAGCCGCTCAAAACAAATGTCAAACTACTGGGGGGCTTGGTGGCAGTAGCAATGGATAAGATTGATATCAAAGACTTGATTTTGGCGCGCAATTCAGCTGAGCTTAATCAAAAAATTAAACAACAACTGCAATCACCTAATCCCAATGCCACCACAGCAACGTCGCAGACCCAACCGACCACACACTATTGTGGTTTTAACTGTTTTGAAGTCACCGGACAGCTGCGTGGCTATCCCTTAACGCTCCGCTTGCAGCGCCAAGGGCTTATTCATTGGAAAATCGTGGGTGTGACACTGCCGCTAAATGCTTAAAACTGGTCAATTTCTTCAGCGGTCAAAAATCGGCTTTCGCCTTTTTCTAATCCTGCTAAGGTAATGTTACCGATGCTGGCACGGTGTAGCTCAATGACTTTATTGCCAAAGTAGCCCATCATGCGTTTGACTTGGTGGTATTTGCCTTCCGTGAGTACCAGCTTGGCATGGGTAGCATCAGAAAAACTTAACTCAGCGGGTTTGGTTTTATCATACGCGTCTTCAAGCATGATGCCTTTTGCCAATTCTTTAATCGCAAATGCCTGTTGTGCTTCAGTCATTGGGTCGGCAAGCGTCAACTCATACACCTTTGCCACATGATGTTTGGGGCTGGTGACGCGGTGCAAAAAGCCACCATCATCACTAAGTAGCAGTGCACCTGTGGTGTCGACATCGAGCCGCCCCGCAATCCGCAAGCTACCTAGCTGGGGTACATCAATCAAGTCTGTGACAATCGGCCACTCTTTTGGCTTTAGGGTGCATTCAAAGCCTTCTGGCTTATATAACAGTAAATAGCGATTGCCCGTCGCGACTGATAACGGCTCACCCGCCCATTCGATATCGTCACCCACTTCATCGATATGTAGGCTTGCATCTTTGACCACCTCGCCATTGACTGTGACTTCGCCTGCGTGCAAGATTTTTTTGCAGTCTTTACGCGATAGCTCGGTGGCTTTGCTTAAAAATTTGTCTAAACGCATTTTTTTGTTATCCTAGTGCTTGTTTTGTTTATTGTAACATAGATTAACCATGACCTATTACACGCTTAGCGACCCATGTACTGCCACACTTGAGATTAAAAAAAGCCAATTTTTGGGCTTTGGCTTTGCCATTGATAGCCGCGAGCAATTAATGTTTCACGTGGAACAATTACGCAGCCAGTATCCCGATGCACGCCATGTCTGCTATGGCTATATTATTGGCGACCCGCACAACACCACATCGGCAGGGTTTGATGACGATGGTGAGCCCAGTGGTACGGCAGGCAAGCCGATTTTAAACGTGCTACAACATAAGGGAATTGGTAACTGCGTGGTCATTGTCGTGCGTTACTTTGGCGGTATCAAACTTGGTGCAGGTGGGCTGACACGTGCCTATAGTAGCACCGCACAAGCCGTGGTTGATAACATGAATTTGCACGCGTTTGTGCCGTTAAGCGTGATAATGATTGAAACCGATTTTGCCAATGAATCCTTTGTCAGACATACATTAGACGGCTTTAATGCCACGATTTTGAAGGTTGATTATGGTAAAAATGTCGTTTTGGCAGTGGAGCTTGCGCAAAAGTCAGTTCAAGCACTCAGCGAAAAAATCGGCTTTTACGGGACTGTGAAAGCCAGTGAATAACCAAAAGCAAATAACCACAGCAGTAGCGTAAAAGCGATAGCCTAGCAAAATTGCCCTCAAAAAAACCTACAAAACACCCCAAACTTACCTCACAAGTCGCCATGAAAAAACTGCCAAAAAGCCGTAAAATAGTCAAAAATTATAACAATCACTAGGTATATTATGAACATTCACCAGCTACCCCTAACGCCATTTCGCACCCCGTTTTTCTTAGCTAACCCCCACGTTCAAACCATTTTACCCAAGTTTATCAAACTGCCAAAACCTAACTATCAGCGACACCTTCATCCTGACCGTACCGGCACCACCCAAGTGGCTTATGACTTTGTATTTGCCAATACCGACAATCAGCCAAACCTTGATAAGCCATTGGCGGTGATGTTTCATGGGCTTGAAGGCAGTAGCGACAGCCATTATGCCATTGCCTTTGCCCACCAAGCGCACCGATTGGGGTATGATGCGGTTATCGTCCATTTTCGCGGCTGCGGCGGGGTGGATAATACCTCAGAACTGGACTATAACGCGGGTGATACTGCCGAAGCGGTGCATATGTTTGACCTGCTAAAAACTCAGTACGGTTATAGCCGAATTATAGCCAGCGGCGTGTCGCTCGGTGCCAATATGCTGGCTCGTTATATGGGCGAGCAAGGCGATGCAGCTGCCTGTGAAGCAGCGGTGGTGATTTCTGCACCCGTCGATTTGACGACTTCGGCAAAAGCCATGCATCGTTTTGTCGCCAAACGGGTGTATACGCCTTATTTGCTCAATCCTTTATTGCAAAAAGCCTTCAAAAAGGTGGATGATCCATCATTAATTAATGCATTAAAAAATATCAAGATGATTGATGAGTTTGATGAGTTATATACCGCGCCGCGCCATGGTTTTGGTACAGGGGCGAATTATTACATCCAAGCCTCTGCCCTACCTGTACTCAAAAACATCACTAAACCCACGCTGATTATCACTGCCAAAGACGACCCATTTTTGGGCATTCTTGCCACCCAAGCCGATGTGTCACCTTGTGTGCGCTTACTGTATAGCCAGCATGGTGGACATGTGGGCTTTGTGCAATTACAAAACAAAAAACTCAATGTGAATTGGCTGCCTAGCACCAGCTTTAAATTTTTTCAGGCTTGTGCTGACTGATTGCTATTGCTTCAATAAAAAACGCCATCACAATGACGGAGCTTTTTATCAGCCGTTGCCGTAAAACCACCGACTTTAGGCGGTGGATATAAGGCAA
>ERZ500974.16-NODE-16-length-68476-cov-5.635887_pt1 | contig 68476 bp, 49 predicted proteins | sample MGYA00248868_ERZ500974 | MGnify/ENA primary metagenome ERZ500974 (study PRJEB25958, sample SAMN03398564) | human skin metagenome | study: EMG produced TPA metagenomics assembly of the Human Skin Microbiome Metagenome (human skin metagenome) data set.
TATGTGGGGTGTCACATAGTTTGACGATGCTGATTATTGCCAGGGTGGCGCAAGGCGCAGTAGCAGGCCCGATGATTCCACTGGCACAAAGCCTATTATTACAGTCTTTTGCGCTTGAAAAACGGGCGATGGCGCTTGGATTATTTGCTATGGTGGTCGTCACCGCGCCAATATTAGGTCCGATTTTGGGCGGTTATATCTGCGATAATTATCACTGGGGCTGGATATTTTTTATCAATATTCCGATTGGTATTGTCGCCATCATTTTGGCATGGCAACAACTTAAAAACCGCGAAACGCCTGTCATCAAGACTGATATTGATAAAGTAGGCCTTGTTTTGATGATTGTCGGGATAGGTGCACTGCAGTTTTTCTTGGATCGTGGGCGTGAGCTCGATTGGTTTGCTTCCCCTGAAATCATTGCTTTAGCAGTCATTAGCGTTTTATGTTTGAGTTATTTGATAATTTGGGAGCGCGGTGAGGAACATCCGATTATTGATTTGTCGATTTTTCAAGACCGCAATTTTACCATTGGCACATTGGTGATTAGCTTGGCATTTTTGCTATATATGGGCGCCATTGTGCTATTGCCCGTCATGCTGCAGCAAACCATGGGCTATACCGCGGTTTGGGCAGGGTTGGCAGCGGCACCGATTGGTATTTTCCCAGTATTGTTGACGCCCTTAATCGGTAAATACGCGCGAAACATCGATATGCGCATCTTGGTGACGTTAAGTTTTTTAATTTATTGTGCCACCTTCGTATGGCGCAGCGATTTTAATCCGCAGATGACGTTTTGGGATGTGTTTTGGCCGCAGTTTATACAAGGGCTGGGTACTGCCATGTTTTTTATGCCACTAACCACCATTGCACTCTCCAACATTTCGCATGATAAAATGGCGGCAGCGACAGGGATTTTTACCTTTGTGAGAACCTTGGCGGGCGGGATTGGCGCTTCAATGGTGATGACTGTTTGGGAAAGACGCAGCAATCATGCGCATACTTATTTGACCGAAAGTATCACCCAAAATTCCAATTTTGATGCGTGGTCAAAAAGCCTGCAAGCGTCTGGCATGAGTTATGAGCAAACGCTGGCACTCATCAACCAAAATATTAACCAACAGGCGCTGATTATTGGCTCGAATGAGGTCTTTTATGTGTTTGGCTTGGTGTTCTTATTATTGATTGGTATGATTTGGCTTGCCAAACCGCCGTTTCATCATTAAAAATAAGGGTTTAAGCTACTGTGCACAAATTGACGCTGATAAAATGTTACTATCGTCAAGTACATAGATAACTTTGGTTACAAAATATAATTTAACCGCAATTTTATAATTCGACTTATAATAATCCATCTTATCAAATTGCGTCGTTAATTTATGAGTAAAGCACATGCTAAAACCTCGGTTCCTGCACTGACATTAGGGGCAATCGGGGTCGTTTATGGCGATATCGGTACCAGTGTACTGTATTCAGTAAAAGAAGTTTTTAATTCTGGTCATGTCGCCTTTAACGTTGCCAATATCTATGGGGTGCTGTCGTTATTTGTATGGACTATCACCATCATCGTCAGTCTCAAGTACATCTCGCTGGTGCTACGCGCCGACAATAAAGGGGAAGGCGGTCTGATTGCGATGCTCGCTTTGGCATCAAGCGCGGTGAAACATCGACCAAAATTGCACGCAGTCATCATGACCATGGGAATATTTGGTACCTGCTTGTTTTATGGCGATGGGGTGATTACCCCATCTATCTCGGTGCTATCGGCAGTAGAGGGTTTGACGGTGGTATCGCCACGGCTGCATAGTGTGGTAATTCCTGCCACGCTGACCATTTTGTTCTTACTGTTTTTTGTGCAAAAATTTGGTACCAAAGGTATCGGCAAGCTATTTGGACCTGTAATGGTGCTATGGTTTTTGTTGATTGCTGGTATTGGGGTTTATCATATTCAGCACAATGTCGAAATATTACAAGCCATCAATCCCATCTATGCTTATCAGTTTGTGATGACCAATCCGACACTCGCCTTTATCATATTGGGGGCAGTTGTGTTGTGTGTGACAGGCGGTGAAGCCTTGTATGCCGATATGGGGCATTTTGGCAAAAAACCGATTCGTATCGCGTGGTTTTCCATTGTCATGCCCGCCTTGCTGCTCAATTATTTTGGTCAAGGCGCATTTTTACTCGCCAATCCCGATGGCAAATCCAATCCCTTCTTTTTGATGATTCCAGATGCCATGCGTATTCCCATGGTGGTGATGGCAACTCTAGCGACGGTGATTGCGTCACAAGCGCTGATTTCTGGGGCGTTTAGTATCACCAAACAAGCGGTGCAACTGGGCTTTTTACCGCGTATGCGTATTGTGTATACCAATGTCAAAGAAGTGGGTCAGGTGTATATTCCAGCGATTAACTGGGGCTTATTTATCGCAATTGCGTTTGCTGTGGTGATGTTTAAATCGTCCGGTGCGTTAGCGGCCGCTTATGGTATTGCGGTTTGTACGGATATGCTGATTACCACGATATTGACCTTCTTTGTGATTCGCTATGCGTGGAAATATCCTTTGCTACTGTGTATTGCCGCGACCTCATTATTCTTTGTGGTGGATTTCTTGTTTTGGGCGTCGAATCTGCTGAAGCTCCTCAAAGGCGGCTGGTTCCCGTTGTTGTTAGGGGGCGTCATGTTTGTGCTCATGATGACTTGGCGAGATGGGCGTAACTTGGTGAGAATTGCCCATACCACAAGACAAATTAACTTAAAAAATTTCTTGGATGACTTGTTTGGTAGTTTTACCAATAAACGCTTACAAATAGCCCTGGAGTCGACGCAAGGCAAATTAGAAAAGCTGACCCAAGATATTGAAAACGCGCCACTTGAGAATATCCAAGAGCTGCAAAATCAGCAAGCGTTACTGCAAGAGAAAATCTTAATCAACCAGCGCTGCCAGGTGCTGTTTGAAAATATCAAAAAAATCAAAGGCATTGCCGTATTTATGGTCTCTGAAGTCGATATCGTACCCGTGGCGTTGAAACAAAACTTAAAGCACAATAAATGCTTGCATGAGTACAATATCTTTGTCACCGTTAATACCTTAGAAACCCCTTGGGTGGGTCTTAGTAAACGTAGTGAAGTGACCTATTTGGGACACAATTGCTGGAAGGTGGTGCTCAATTTTGGCTTTAAAAATGACCCTGATGTGCCAGATTCGCTCAAACACATTCAGCAATTTAACTTTGATTTCGATCCTGCCAAGGTCAGTTATTTCTTATCCCATGAGGCAGTGGTGGCATCTGAGAGTATTAAAGGTATGGCATTATGGCGTGAAAAATTGTTTGCCCATATGCACCGTAATGCCGGCACCGCGGCTGAATTTCTAAAACTTCCTAGTAACAATGTGGTAGAAATGGGCGCCAAAGTAGAAATTTAAATGCCCAACATAAAAAAGCCATTCCTTCGATAGTGGCTTTTTTTTCTGCTTTTCTGCTTGATTGAAACTTAGTCTGTTTCAAATGCTTGATTAAGCGAGGCTTCGACGGCATCAATTCGCGCTTGGCATACTTTATAGGCGTCAATGGACTGCGCTACAATGGTCATCAGCGCGTCAATATTGGGCTCTTGGCTATTTTGCAACAGCTGTGCATTTGTTTTTAACACCTCATAGGCGCTTTTAAAATCAGTTGGCTCGGTCATGGTTGTTCCTGTTGATAGATAGGTCAGTTTTTAGGGTGTTTGACATTGACAGTGGCTTGTAGATAGCCATCATGTAGCTCAATGGTTATGGTTGAATTGGGTTCAGCTTGGGCAATCGAAGTCATCACCGTATTTGATGCTGAATCTTTTGAGGCAGGATGGGAGGTTCTGATAATCGCATAGCCACGGGTTAATACGGTTGACGGGTGCTGTAACAATGTCATCTCACGCAGTCGATCGGTCGATTGACGAGCCGTGGTGATTTGCTGATAGGCAAGTTGGCGAATCTGTACAAATTGGTTGTCCATGGCAAGTTTAGCGGCAGATAATTGTCGCTGCGCTGCCGATTGTATCTTGGTAAGTTGTTGTTCGCTATCACGGCGTGCCTGCAAGATGCTGGATTTAGCAATTTGCTCGATGGTCAAAAAATGTTGTTTGGCGCTCTGGGTAATAGTGAGTAAATGATTGCGAATGCCTGCGATAACCTTGGATGGGGTATCAAAACTTTGATGTGCTACTTCATCTAGCATGACGCGGTCGCGCTCATGACCAATGCCGACCCAGACCGGTATCGGCTGCTCCGCTACCAGCGCGGCAAGTTCGTAATCATTGAGATACGCCAAATCGCCCACCGCGCCACCACCTCGGATAATCACTATTAAATCTGCGGTAATATGCTGCTTGCTCAGATTTTTCATGCCTTTAATGAGGGCTTGGCGGATATCTTCAGGGGCGTGATTGCCTTGAAAGGTGGCGTGCTCATAATGAAAAATACAGGCCCCTGTGCTGGCAAGTCTATCGGCATCCGCGCGAAAATCGCCCAACCCTGCGGCTTTTTCAGGCGCGATGACGAGCACATGCTCAATATCAAACGGCATCGGGAGCGATTGATTGAGATCGAGCAGCCCTTCTTCATGCAGTCTGGTTAAAATCATTTGGTATTGCTTTGCCAAATCGCCCAGTGTGTAAGTGGGGTCGATATCGACGATGTTTAAAGAAAAGCCATATTGGGCATGGAACGTGGCTGAGACTTTGAGCAATACATTCAAGCCTCGCTCAAGGCTCATGCCAGTGTTTTTTTCAAACTTTGACAGTACTTTGGCTGCTTGACCGCGCCATAGCGTGCCGCGGCAGCTGGCGGTGACTTTGCCCTCCATATCTTTATCCGCCAATTCAAAATAATAGTGACCGCCTTTGGCTGACAGACTACGGATTTCAGCTTTCACCCAAACGGTATGGGCAAACGTTTCACTAATCACCAACTGCACAGCGGATAGATAATCACTTAGTGACAATATAGTATCGCTTAATGCCTGTTGCAGTTGGCTATCGCGGTCTTGAATGGCTAATTGTTCGCTAAAGTCATAATCGTTTAATTTATCAACACTGCCACGCTTTGCCGTTGCTTTATGATCAGGCTCACTATCGTCAAGCAGCGCCAAAAATACGTCATCAGCCTGGTTTAATGAGGTGGTTTGCAAATCCAGTCGTGCGAGCTGATCTTCAATTGATTTGATAACGGTTTTGGAAGCTTTTGCCATGGAGAATTCTTGTTAACTAAAAATAAAATTGTAGGGGAAAATGATAACGCTGACAACGTGACATTTGTGATTCAGGTTTGATAGAGCCTGTTAAGCTGTTAATTTTAAATATTACATTATATTTTATGATGTAATATTCAGAAGTGGAATATGAATAAAGAATAATATTGTTTTTTTTGTCGACGCTTTTTTTGTAAAATAGTATGAATTTAACATTATATATTGATTTTTATACATTGAGATGAGGGGTGACCATGATGACTGTTAATTTTCAAAAAAAAACTAAGGTCCAACACAAAACCGTAGCTGTGCTATCAAGTCTGGCGTTATTAGGCGTGAGCCTAGCGGGCTGTTCACGTGCGCCCACCCAGCAAGACCAACAAGCCGCTTCAGGTCAAGCCGCCACGCAATCAAATGCAGGCGTGAGCGATAAAGGTGGTATTAAGCTCCTCAATGTCTCTTATGACGTCGCGCGTGACTTTTATAAAAGCTACAATCCCCTGTTTATCAAAGACTACGAAGCCAAAAATAGCGGCAAAACCGTTGATATCCAGCAATCGCATGGCGGCTCTAGTAAACAAGCGCTCGCAGTTGCCAATGGTCTGCAAGCAGACGTGGTCAGTATGAATCAAGGCTCAGATGTAGAGCTGTTAGTGAAAAAAGGCTTGGTGGCACAAGATTGGCAAAGCCAATTCCCAAACAAAGCAGTACCCTATACCAGTGCCATCGTGTTTTTGGTGCGTAAAGACAACCCAAAACAAATCAAAGACTGGTCTGATTTGGCAAAACCTGGCGTACAAATCGTACTTGCCAACCCAAAAACCACGGGTAATGGGCGCTATGCTTTCTTAGGCGCGTATGGCTACGGCTTACATAGTTTTAATAAAGATGAAAGTAAAACCAAAAACTTTGTCAAAGCGTTGCTCAAAAACGTACCGGTGTATGAAAATGGTGGGCGTGCGGCGACTACCACGTTCTTACAACGTCAAATTGGCGATGTGTTGGTCACCTTTGAAAATGAAGCCAACCTAGCGGTTAAACAGTTTGGGAAAGGCGATGTGCAAATTGTTTATCCAAGCTATACCATATCAGCAGAAAACCCCGTGGCGATTGTCAAATCAGTGACCGATAAAAAAGGCACGAACGACGCAGCGAAAGCGTATCTTGATTATTTATGGAGCGAGCCTGCCCAGCAATTGGCGGCAGATTTATACCTGCGCCCAAGCGATGCGGCGGTACTGGCTAAAAATCAAGATAAATTACCCGCGCTTACCACCTTTAGCCCCAATGCCGAATTTGGTAGCTGGACGGATATCATGACCAAATACTTCAAAGACGGGGGTGTCTTTGATCAACTAGCCAGCCCAACGAGCACCATAGCATCGGCACCTGCGGCAAAATAGTTCGCTGTTTTTACCTAATAAAACCAGAGTTCGGCTCTGGTTTTTTATTCTAGCTAAGAATATTTAAAGCGCATAAATATAGTTTGGAAAATCCAAGTGAGATGGTACTATAGCCGTGCTTAAAATTTTGGATACAGAGCTTTTTGTATCTTTATTTTTGAATTTTTATTTTTGTATGTTTATTATTTTAAATTCTCACGTTGCCTACCGATTATTAGTAAAGGAAGCCCTGCATGGCAAGCATCAATGCTAACCATCAAGCCGATTTAACATCAAACAATCAGCCTAAAACACCCAATTCACCCTTGAAACGCAATAAAAAGCGCCATATCATGCCGTTTTTTAATTTGAGTTTGGGCATCAGTGTATTGGCATTGTCGATTATCGTGCTGTTGCCATTTGTGGCGATGGTAATGACAGCCGCCGATATTGGCGTGGCAGGCTTTATCAAAACCATTGCCGAGCCGCGCGTCAAGGCAGCGATTGAACTGTCGCTAAAAATGTCATTGCTAGCGACATTGACCAATTTGGTGTTTGGTACGCTGATTGCATGGGTGTTGGTGCGCTATGAGTTTTGGGGAAAGTCGATTTTAAATGCGCTCGTGGATTTGCCCTTTGCCTTGCCAACGGCGGTAATGGGTATTTCGTTAGCAACCTTATATGCACCCAATGGTTTAATCGGGCAGTTTTTTGCGCCATTCGGCATTAAAATTGCTTTTACCCCCATTGGTATTTGGTTGGCGCTAATTGTGGTGAGCTTGCCGTTTATTGTGCGTGCGGTACAACCTGTGCTTGCGGAGCTGTCGCCAGAATATGAAGAGGCGGCATCGGTGCTAGGCGCTGGGAGATTGACAACTTTTAGACGGGTCATCTTGCCGGAGTTGTATCCTGCGTTGCTGATGGGCTCGGGCATGATGTTTGCGCGGGCGACGGGGGAGTATGGCTCGGTGATTTTTATTGCGGGTAATTTACCGATGAAATCTGAGATTTTACCGTTAATCATTATTGGTAAGCTTGAAAGTTTTGATGTACAGGGGGCTGCCGCGGTTGCTTTATTTATGTTGATGATTTCGTTTGTGATTTTATTTGCCATTAATGCCTTGCAGTGGCTATTGACCAAACGTATGGGCGGGGCAAGTGTATGATAGACAGCAGCCAATATCCTTACCAAACCCAAGCCGCAACCCGTGAGCCGACATGGCTACGTTATACCTTAATTGGTATTGCGGTGGCGTTTATGACGCTGATGCTAGTGATTCCGCTGATATCGGTGTTTTACGAAGCCTTAAAATCTGGCTGGCAGTTGTATGTGGCTGCCTTGACCGATCATGAGGCATTATCGGCCATCAAGCTTACCTTGATTACGGCGCTGATTGTGGTACCGATTAATACGGTGATTGGGATTGCCTTAGCCTGGCTATTGACCCGATTTGATTTTAAAGGTAAGCAATTTCTCACCACGCTGCTAGATTTGCCATTTTCGGTATCTCCGGTGGTTGCAGGTTTGATGTTTGTCGCGCTACTGGGCGCCAATACTTGGCTTGGCGGCTGGCTAGAATACTTTGGTTTTCAAGTGATTTTTGCCATTCCCGGTATCGTGCTTGCCACCATGTTTGTGACTTTTCCATTCGTGGCGCGTGAAGTGATTCCGCTGATGCAGTCGCAGGGCAGCAGTGAAGAGCAAGCGGCATTAACACTCGGTGCCTCAGGCTGGCAAATGTTTTGGCGGGTGACGCTGCCCAATATCAAATGGGCATTGCTATACGGTATTATTTTGACCAATGCCCGTGCGATGGGTGAGTTTGGCGCGGTGAGTGTGGTCTCAGGTCATATCCGCGGTGAAACCAATACCATGCCGCTATTGGTTGAGATTGCTTACAATGAATACAACATGACGGCGGCGTTTGCGTTGTCGAGTTTGTTGGCGTTGTTGGCGCTCGTTACCTTAATCGTACAGCAGGCGTTGACTAAACGTCAGTCTGCCAATGATGAATAACATTGATGCAATTTAAAAAATAAAAAAGTTAAGAGAATACCATGAGTATTGAAATCCGTGATATCACCAAACAGTTTGGTCGCTTTACTGCACTACAACCGATTAATTTAACCGTACCGACGGGCAAATTAACTTCACTCTTGGGACCTTCAGGCTGTGGTAAGACTACCTTACTGCGCATCATCGCAGGGCTTGAGCTTGCCGATACGGGGCGTATTTTGTTTGATGGTGAAGATGTGACCGATGTGCCTGTGCAGCAGCGCCATATCGGCTTTATGTTCCAGCATTACGCGTTATTTCGCCATATGACCGTGTTTGATAACGTGGCGTTTGGCTTGACCGTCATGCCAAAAAACAAACGCTTAAGCAACGCGGAAATCAGCAAAAAGGTCAATTATCTGCTGGAGCTCGTGCAACTATCCCAAACCGCAAAAAAATACCCGCATCAACTCTCAGGCGGTCAGCGTCAGCGTATCGCATTGGCGCGTGCGCTAGCGGTAGAGCCAAAGTTATTGTTACTCGATGAGCCATTTGGCGCACTCGATGCCAAGGTGCGTAAAGAATTACGTGCTTGGCTGCGCTCAATTCATCATGAGCTCGGTGTCACCAGTATTTTAGTGACCCATGACCAAGAAGAAGCGGCAGAATTATCCGATGAAATTGTGGTGATGAACCAAGGTCAAATCGTGCAAATTGGTGATTATGAGACGCTAGTCAATCATCCCTCGAATCATTTTGTCGCCAATTTTCTACAAGATTCGCACGTCGAATATGTGATTTAGCTTAGTTAAATTTAGCCTTAATTAAATTTAGCTCAGTTAAGCAATGTTAAGCAATAAAAAGAGAAGCCGCGTGCTTCTTTTTTTTGCTAATTTTTTTGCTAAATATTGGATAAAAAAAAAGGGTATTATCACATACCCTTTTTATCGATTGATAGATGAAACCCCACAATAATTATTTTGCAGAGTGACCTGTTAGCTCCACTTTATGTTTTTGATGCTCTTCTAAGCCTTCATAGTAGTTACGAAGTACCGCTAACACTTCTGGACGGCTGAAGTTATCAGGCACGTCTTCGCCTTCAGATAAGGCTTTACGCAATTTGGTACCTGAGACTTTGACGTGATGGCTGGCATCGTGTGGGCAAGTTTTGGTCGATGCCATCGAGTCACAAGCATCACACCAGAATGTCCAGTCAATTTTTAACGGTTGGGTGATTAAATCATTCGGTTTGAGCGCATCAAAAATATGCTGCGCATCAAACGCGCCATAGTAATCACCCACGCCTGCATGGTCACGACCGACAATCAAATGGCTACAGCCGTAGTTTTGACGGAATAAGGCATGTAATAATGCTTCACGCGGACCTGCATAGCGCATATCCAGTGGATAGCCTGCTTGGATGACGGTGTCTTTACGGAAGTAATGGTCGATTAATGTACCAATGGCTTCTTGGCGTACATCTGCAGGAATATCCCCAGGTTTTAATGCGCCAAGCAATGAATGAATGAGTACGCCATCACAGATTTCAATGGCGATTTTGGCAAGGTACTCATGTGAGCGGTGCATCGGGTTGCGAGTTTGGAAGGCAGCGACGGTTTTCCAGCCATTTTGAGTAAAGATGTCACGGGTTTGTGCCGGGGTGAGGTAGATATCACCATATTTGCTCGGGAATTCACCTTCACTTAACACCACCACATCGCCCGCTAGGTTGACATCACCTTGTGCCATCACCATGGCAACGCCGGGATGCTCAAGTTCTGTGGTGCCAAAGACGGTTTGGCACTCGTGCGCTTTATCAATGCGGTATTTTTCGCTTAAGGTTAAAATCCCCATGATTTCGCCTTGGTATTCCAGCGCAATGTCATCGCCTGGGTTTAGCGTATCGGCGGTGTCAGTATCGGTTGATAGGGTAATAGGAATGGGCCAAAATACGCCCGCATTGTCGCCAGTGGTTAAATGCATATTGTCACATACGCTTTGCCAGTCTGCTTGGTTCATAAAACCATCTAGCGGGGTAAAGCCGCCAATACCGAGCATAATCAAATCACCGGCTTCACGGGAGCTGATTTGGATTTTTGGCAGATTTTTGGCTTTTTGCTGAGCAGCGGTTAGCGCATCGCCTTGGAGTAATTTTTCTTTTAATGTGTCACTACCGTGTGGTGGGACCAGTTGGCTTAGAGAATGGAGAGTTGAAGTGGCGCTTTGGCTCATCGGATTTCCTATATTAGCGGGTCAAAATTAACGTGTCAAAAAAACAGACGGTTCAAAAAAATTAAGGTAGCGTATAATAGAATATTACGGTTCGCAATAATAAATGCAGTAACTCGATATATTTATGTAAAAATGGAATTTACTAAAAACCCCTTGGGCATTTATGATAGGCAGGTTAAAATTTCACCCAGTTGAAATGGCTGCAAAAGCTAAAATTTAAATTAATTTGTAATTAGAATTTGTATTAGTGACATAGGAATCCGCATGTATAAATACAACGCAATTGACCAACAATTGGTAGATGATCGGGTCGAGCAGTTTCGCGACCAAACCCGACGTTTTTTGGCTGGCGAGCTCAGTGAAGAAGCGTACTTGCCATTACGCCTGATGAACGGTCTATATATTCAGCGTCATGCGCCGATGCTTCGCGTGGCGATTCCTTATGGTCTGCTTGCGACGTATCAACTGCGTAAACTTGCCGACATCAGCGAAAAATACGACCGTGGCTATGGTCATATCACCACCCGTACCAATATGCAATTTAACTGGCCAAAATTAGAAGAAGTACCCGATATTTTGGCAGAATTGGCATCGGTACAAATGCATGCGATTCAAACCTCGGGCAACTGTATCCGCAATACCACCACTGACCAGTTTGCCGGTGTGACGGCTGATGAAATTGCCGATCCGCGCCCGTATTGTGAAATCATTCGTCAATGGTCAACGTTTCACCCAGAATTTACCTATTTACCGCGTAAATTTAAAATTGCAGTCATCGGTACTTGCTCAGACCGTGCGGCGACCCAGCTGCATGACATTGGCCTGCATGTGGTCAAAAATGACGCAGGTGACATTGGCTTTGAAGTGATTGTGGGCGGTGGTCTAGGGCGCACCCCTGTGATTGGTAAAGTGATTCGTCCGTTTTTACCTGAACGCCATTTACTCTCTTATTTAGATGCCATCTTACGTATCTACAACCAATATGGTCGCCGTGACAACAAATACAAAGCCCGTATCAAGATTTTGGTAGAAAGTATGGGCGCCGAAGAGTTTTCACGAATCGTGGAAGAAGATTGGGAAAAACACAATAAAGACGGTGCATTAACACTGACAGCTGAACAAATTGAACACGCCAAAACCTTCTTTCCACAGCCGGCGTATCAAACATTCAGCCAACAACAATTACAAGCTAGCCAAGACAAACTGGCTGCCCAGTTTGAAGATAGCGAGTTTGTGCGTTGGTTTAACCAAAATACCCGCGAGCATAAAGTCAAAGGCTATCATGTGGTGATTATCTCACTCAAACATTTTATGCAAGACACCGGCGATATCACCGCCACCCAAATGCGCGTGGTGGCTGATTTGGCGGATAAATACAGCTTTGGTGAAGTGCGCGGCACCCATCATCAAAACTTGGTACTCACGGACGTCAAAATTGAAGAGGTGTATGACGTCTATCAGGTGCTCAAACAATACGACCTTGCTCGCCCAAATATTGGCTTATTGACGGATATTATCTCATGTCCAGGCTTTGACTATTGCTCATTGGCCAATGCTAGTACCTTAAATATCGTCAACCAAGTCAATCAGTATTTCCAAGATGCAGACTTTGTCCATGATATTGGTGAGATTCGTCTAAATATGTCAGGCTGTATGAATGCATGTGCGCATCACCACGTCGCCGACATCGGTATTTTGGGTGTGGATAAAAAAGGCGAGCATTGGTACCAAATCTCGCTGGGTGGTAGATCGGGTCAAAACGCCAAATTAGGCGATATTTTGGGTAAATCCGTGCCTGTCGATGCAGTTGCGGCGACAGTGGATGATATCCTGCAAGTCTATCTTAAATACCGCCAAGCGGCGGACACCGACTTTGGTAGCGAAACATTTGCCGAAGTGGTTGATCGTATCGGCATTGAGCCATTTAAAGAGTATGTATATCGTGACAAATCAGAACAGCCGGTGGAGGGATAAGCCATGGCACTCATTAACCAAAGCCAAGTGATTGATAATGTCAAGTCAGTGAGCGTGAGTATTCATGAGCAAAAAATCGAGCACATTGACCCATCCCAGTATGCCACAGATATCACCGAAATTTTGGTGGACTATCGCCCTGTCGAATTTAGCGAGAAAAATCCGCCAAAACCCCAGTTAGAAGCGGATGATTTGGTAGCATTGTCCCATCGGTTGGGCGATAAAAAACTGGGTATTATTTTATCGGGTGCTAGTGATTATCAGTTTTTGCACCAGGACTTTGTCAAAGTGATGCCGCTACTGTCCGTGATTGTGATTGATTTTCATGGTTTTCGTGATGGACGCGGTTATAGTTTGGCGCAAAAAATCCAGCAACACCCCAGTTATAACCCCGCTATTGTGTTGCGTGCTAGTGGTGATATCTTACCAGATACGTTGCAGCTGCTCACCGAAGTAGGATTTAGTGAGTTTGATATTAATGACAGCGATTTTAACCCCAGTTGGTTTGATTATTTTGTCGATATTAAACACCGTTATACAGGCCGCAGTGTGACGCAATTACCGATTTTTGCCAATTAATTATTGAATGATGCTAAGATTGAGCGAATCTAAGGGTTCGCTTTTTTAATGTTAGCCAGTTGCTACCTTGTCGTTTCTAACTTCTGGTTTCTGCATTTCCAGACAATTTGTTAATTCTAAATCTTCATAATAATATCATTAAAAATCATTTATTAAACATCGCATAATTGATTAGCATAGCGTATCCCAATTTTTCACCATAAAACATTAGGAAATCCAATGAGCAATAAATTAAATATCGACCTAGACAAAGCCAACGCAGAATTAAATGGCAAAACCCCAGAGGAAATCATTGCTTGGGCACTGGCACAAGGTAGTAATCCTATCATCACTACCAACTTTCGCCCTTACGAAGTGGTACTGTTAGAGATGGTTGCCAAACAACGTCCTGATATCAAAGTATTGTTTGTGGATTCTGGCTATAACACTGAAGCGACTTATCGCCATGCGCAAGATTTGATTAAACGCCTAAACTTAAACGTGATTACCTACTTGCCACAACAAACCGCAGCTTGGCGTGATGTCGAGTTCAATGGTGTACCTAGCGTCAATAACCCAGCGCACGAAAAATTCACCCAACAAGTTAAACTTGAGCCATTTGGACGTGCGTTAAAAGAAATTGCCCCTGATGTGTGGATTAATGCGATTCGTAAAGACCAAACAGAATTTCGTCAATCGCTTGACGTGTTGTCAGAAAGCAAAGACGGCGTATTAAAAGTAGCGCCATTGTTCCATTGGTCAGAAGATGACCTAGAAGCTTACTTAAAAGAGCATGATTTGCCAAATGAACATGACTACTTTGACCCTACTAAAGTAGAAGAGAACCGTGAATGTGGTCTACACACACAATTATAATTTTTGATCGGCAGTATGTATGAAAATGTTAAGCTGAACTTCGGTTCAGCTTAATTGTTCTTGTCACTATTGTTCTTGTCACTATCTAATGTTGAGAATGTCTATGAATACCTTACCGCTATTTTTTAAATTAGAAAATCGCCCCGTGCTTGTGGTTGGCGGTGGGGAAGTGGCACTGCGTAAAGCGGATTTGCTCGATAAGGCTGGGGCAACTATCACTTTTGTCGCACCTAGCTATGAGCCAAGGCTCACCGCGCAATTTAGCGATTCTCGTCATCAATTGATTAACGATGTTTATCAGCAAAAATATTTGGATAAACAAACCATCGTCATTGCTTGTACCGATGATGAAATGGTGAATGCGCAGATTTTTCATGACTGTGAAGCCCGTTTTATCCCAGTCAATGTCGTCGATAATCCACCGCTATGTACCTTTATCTTTCCTGCCATCGTTGACCGCAATCCGATTACCATTGCGGTATCCAGTGCAGGCAAAGCCCCTGTGCTGGCAAGACTGCTGCGCGCCAAAATCGAAACAGTCGTGCCACCGCAATATGGTGAATTGGCAGGATTGGCCGGTAAATTTCGCGATAAAGTGAAAGCTGCATTGCCCAATGTGACGGCTAGACGTAAGTTTTGGGAACAAGCCTTTGAAGGGCAAGTGGCGGAATCGGTATTTGAGGGTAATTCAAATAGCCTAAGCAAAGCTGAAAGCCAACTTGAAACTTTGCTACAGCAGCACGCCAACAACCAACCGACAGATAAAGCACAGCTTGGTAAGGTGTACATTGTGGGCGCAGGGGCAGGCGATCCTGATCTGCTAACTTTTAAAGCGCTACGATTGATGCAACAAGCGGATGTGGTATTTTATGATAATTTGGTTTCAGCGCAGATTCTCGATCTGTGCAGGCGTGATGCTACCAAAATCTACGTGGGCAAAAAAGCCAGTGATCATGCGGTAAGGCAAGAAAAAATCAATGAGCTACTCGTGGAACAGGCGCAGCAAGGAAAACGCGTGTTACGTCTCAAAGGTGGCGACCCGTATGTATTTGGGCGGGGCGGCGAAGAAGCCGAGCAATTGGTCGCAGCTGGGATTGATTTTGAAGTCGTGCCTGGCATTACCGCAGCCACCGCGGCGGCAAGCTGTGCCGGTATTCCATTGACACACCGTGCGTATGCGCACTCTGTCAAGTTCGTCACCGCGTCTCTTAAGACGGATACCATCAATGAAGACTTTGCCAGCTGGCTTGATGATAGCCAAACCGTGGTTTTTTATATGGGGTTAAAGCAGCTGGATAAATTGACAAGTGGCTTGATTAAGGCAGGAAAAAATCCCAGTACGCCGATTGCGATTGTGTCAAATGCCAGCTTGCCGCATCAGCAAGTATTGACAGGTACGCTCGAGACCATCGTGGCAAAACAAGCCGAGGCGAACTTACCCGCCCCAGCGATTTTAATTATGGGCAATGTGGTTAAGCTACATCACAGACTTAATAAACGATAGCAATCTTTAATTGATGGGGTATGGCAGTTAAAAAAGCTTGCATGTTGCGGTAAATACTTATAACTTAAATATCCGTTAGAAAAATTAACGAATATTAATTTAGAAGGATAGGGACATGCGACTAAAACCGAAACTGATTTTAACCAATCTGTCATTGGCTTTAATGTTGGTGATATCACCCATTGCCCAAAGCAAACTATTACCACAACCAGCCATCAACGCTAGCCAGTTAGCGGCAAATCGCTACGATAGCAGTAATGCTATCTTTCATCCTGTCTATGGGAAAAATGGTATGGTGGCTTCCGAGCAAGGGTTAGCGACGCAAGTTGGTTTGGATATATTAAAACAAGGCGGCAATGCTATCGATGCGGCGGTCGCGGTTGGATTTGCCTTAGCAGTCGTCTTGCCAAATGCTGGCAACATTGGTGGTGGTGGTTTTATGGTGTTGCATGATGATAAAACTGGCAAAGATGTTGCAATTGATTTTCGCGAAATTGCGCCAGCCAAAGCTAGCCGTGATATGTACCTTAATAATCAAGGTAATGTTATTGATGGAAAATCATTGTTCACGCATGACGCTTCAGGTGTGCCTGGTACAGTAGCTGGGATGGAATACGCGCTAAAAAAATGGGGTACAATGCCATTATCTAAAGTGCTTGAGCCTGCAATTAAGCTTGCAGACAAAGGGTTTATTGTCAGTGATGTATTGGCACAGACGTTAAAAGAAGAAAAATCAACACTGGGTAAATGGGCAGCTAGCAAAGCGATTTTTTTCAAAAACGGTGAACCGCTGAAATCTGGTGATTTGTTGGTACAAAAAGACTTGGCGAAATCATTGCGTTTGATTGCCAAACAAGGGGCAAAAGCATTTTATCAAGGTGAAATCGCCACAAAAATTGCTAAAGAAATGCAATCACATGGTGGCACAATGACACTTGAAGATTTAAAAGCCTATAAAGTTGTTGAGCGTCAGCCAATTATTGGTGATTATCGAGGCTATAAAGTTGTTACCATGCCACCCCCGAGTTCGGGTGGTGTACACTTGATTGAGATATTAAATATGCTTGAGCATTACCCTATCAAAGAAGATGGGGTAAATAGTGCCAAAAATATTCACCACATGGCAGAGAGTATGAAATTAGCCTATGCTGACCGCTCAGAATATTTGGGCGACCCGGATTTTGTCAAAATCCCTGTCACAGGTTTAACATCGAAAGCCTATGCTAATGAATTGGTCAAAACGATTGATGATAATAAAGCAAGACTTTCATCAAACATTAAACCTGGTAAACCACAACCTTATGAAAGTGACCAGACTACGCATTTTTCAGTCATGGATAAAGCGGGCAATGCCGCTGCTGTCACCTATACATTAAATCTTAACTTTGGTAGTGGCATTGTTGTAGAAGGCACAGGGATTTTACTCAATAATGAAATGGATGACTTCTCAGTGAAACCCGGTGTGCCAAATGCGTTTGGTCTAGTGGGTGGTACTGCCAATGCGATTGAAGCAAAAAAACGTCCACTTTCTTCAATGACACCAACGATTGTCATGAAGAATAATAAACCTTGGCTTGTTACAGGTAGTCCAGGTGGGGCTCGTATCATCACGACTGTATTGCAAAGTGTGGTCAATACGATTGACCATGAAATGAATCCAGCAGAAGCGATAATTACACCACGCGTTCATCATCAATGGCTACCCGATGAGCTTAGAGTTGAAGCAGGCATTAGTCCTGATACCATAAAATTGTTGCAAGACAAAGGTCATAAAGTTGTTACTAAAGCACCAATGGGACGTATTCAAATTATTCAAGCGGATGATTCTGGGTTTTATGGCTATTCTGACCCAAGAAATCCTGATGGCAAAACATTAGGTTTCTAAACTGTGCAGTAAACAAGACGTGAGTGATGCTACTCACGTTTTTTTTGCTAACAAAATATATCAAGATTATTTTTGCAATTAGTAGCCCAGTAAATCTTGAATAATTTTATCTACTGTACCACTTTTCGCCAATCTTGCATTTTGCCCTGCCCACAGTGAGCTAAACTCATCACTTCCCATACTTTCGGCTTTGGCTTTAATGGGGTTACTGACAAACGATGCATGGGGAAATGGCGGTGCAGACTTGCTAATATACCCCGTTTCTTGCATAAAGCGATTGACAATCCCGCGTGCTAAGCCGCCACTAAATAGATTGGTTAAAGCCGTGTGTTCGGCTCGCTCACTTTGCAGTGCCTTGCGGTGAAAGTCTTTGGTATCACACTCATCTGCCAGCAAAAATGCAGTACCTACTTGTACTGCGCTGGCTCCGATAGCAAACGCTGCTTGTGCGGTAGCGTTGTCGCTGATGCCGCCTGCCGCAATCACCGGCAAACTGACAGAGCGGATGATATTGGGCAGTAGGCTAAAAGTGCCCGCTTGCAGCGTGACATCTTGGCTTAAAAACATACCCCGATGCCCGCCTGCTTCCAATCCCTGCGCGATAATCATATCCGCCCCATTGGCTTGCAACCAGCGCGCTTCCGCAGGCGTGGTGGCGGACGATATCACAATCGCCCCGGATTTTTTGACGATATTTAACAAAGCTTTGTCCGGTAGCCCAAAATGAAAACTCACCACAGGGACTTTTAAATCCGCCAATAGCGCTGCTTGTTCATGGGTAAATGGCTGACGTCCACCGGTCGTGGCTATCTCATCTTGGGTCAAACCAAATTCTTGATAATAAGGTTGTAGGGTATTCAACCATTTTTCTTGCATCGCTTGGGTATAGTCAGGTTGTTGATGCGCAAAAAAATTGACATTAAAGGGCGCGTCAGTCGCAGCACGAATAGCCTTAATTTCACTTTCAATTTTTTGTAGGCTGAGCAAGGCGCCGGGGAGTGAGCCCAATCCGCCTGCTTGGCACACAGCGATAGCAAGTTTGCTGTCTTGGACACCTGCCATCGGCGCTTGGATGATGGGTAATTGAACTTTAACGTAGTCAAGAAAGCTGTTAACCGCCTTGGTATGATGGATCATTTTATGTTCCTTGTTATTGTTTTAATGTGTTTGTCTTAATGCTATTGACTTACAGGGCAAAAATCGAAAACCATTTTAGTGTATCGCCAATAGCTGACATTGAAAAGTACTATATGCCCGTTATAAATCGACTGAATATAAAAACCCCAGTAACATCACTGGGGCTTATTTGACTAGTTAATTTTGGTTGACTATTTAAACATTAAGTTTAGGTGCTGAGCTTAGGTATTAAGTTTAGACACTAGGCGCTTGGGATCGCCATTAACAGCGCTTGTCTTGCCTCGGTATTGTGTTTGAATTCGCCCAGTAGTGACATACTGCGGGTATCAGATTTTTGTTTCATCACCCCGCGCATCATCATGCACATATGCGCGGCATCCATCACCACCGCCGCGCCTTTTGCCCCTGTCATATCCATCACCGCTTGAGCAATTTGGCGGGTTAGGTTTTCTTGAATTTGCAAACGTCGAGCGTACATATCCACGATACGTGCCATTTTTGACAGTCCAATCACTTTGCCATCGGGCAGATACGCCACATGGGCAACGCCATAAAAAGGCAACATGTGATGCTCACACATCGAATAAAACTCGATATTTTTTACCATGACCAATTCATTATTGTCAGTTGGAAAAATCGCGTTGTTGGTAATTTCGACCAAATCTTGATGGTAGCCTTGGGTCAAAAAGCTAAAGGCTTTAGCGGCACGTTCTGGGGTGTTAAGCAGTCCTTCACGTGTCAAGTCTTCCCCTGTTGATGCAATAAGGGTGCGGTAGGCATCACTGTTTTGTTGGATAATCTCGTCAAAATTTGCAGGCATAGTCATGATAACATTTAAGTTTAAAAAAATAGGCATAGCTTAACGCTTTACCACTATTTGTAAAGTAATTTTTGTCACAAACGCCATGAAAATCACTAAATTTGCTTTGTTTGGGTTTTTTGCTAGAATTACCCCCTAATTTTGAGCTATTATAGTGCATATTCGTTCACTGAAAAATAAGGAAAAACCATGCTATTAACAGGGAAGCGTTTCGTTGTTACCGGTATCGCCAGTAAATTATCGATTGCTTGGGGTATCGCAGAAGCGTTACATCGTGAAGGCGCGAGCTTAATTTTGACCTATCCGAATGAAAAAATGAAAAAACGCGTGGATATGGCAGCCGAAACTTTTGGTGCAGAGAGGGTATTGGCCTGTGATGTGGCGTCAGATAGCGAAATCGAAGCGTGTTTTGCCCAAGTTGCTGCACACTGGCCAGAGGGCATTGATGGGGTCGTGCATGCCATTGGTTTTGCCCCTGCCGATCAGCTAGATGGTGATTTTACCCAAGTGACCACCCGTGAGGGCTTTGCCATTGCCCATGATATTAGTAGCTACAGCTTTGTGGCACTTGCTAAAGCTAGCCGTGAGTTACTGGCAAAACGCCAAGGCTCGCTGTTAACCTTGACGTATGAAGGCAGTATCCATGTGTTGCCAAACTACAATGTCATGGGTCTAGCCAAAGCCAGTCTGGAAGCGAGCATTCGCTACCTTGCCAGCTCTCTGGGTAGCGATGGTATCCGTGTCAATGGGATTTCTGCAGGTCCGATTCGTACTTTGGCGGCAAGCGGTATCAAATCATTTCGTAAAATGCTCGATACCAACGCCAAAATGTCACCGCTACAGCGCAATGTCAATATTGAAGAAGTGGGTAATGCCGCGATGTTCTTGTTATCGCCTTGGGCATCTGGTATCACCGGCGAGATTTTATTTGTCGATGCTGGGTTTAATACCGTGGCACTCTCTGAACAAGTGATGATGCAGGTAGAGGACTAATTGTTAGGCGAGTAGTTGATAAAAGAGCGACCATGGTTGCTCTTTTTTTGCTTGCTGTTTTTTTGTTTACTTTTTTTGATTGATGTTTGGATAGGGATTGCAAAGCCGTCTGGTTAAGCTTACCATTTTTTGTCAGGCTTAACATGTTGGGCAAATCAGCTAAAGACTGATAAATGGCGGTATATAATGATTAATAAATTACCCAAGTGGATTTTATGGGGTGGCTGCGTGCTGGCGTTTAATGCAGGCTGTATCAATAGCACCGCATTAGTCGGCTTCACGCACTTATCTGCTTCGCATGTAACGGGCAATGTGACGCTATTTGCTACAGCATTGGCGGAACAGCATTACCAGCAGATGGCAATGGTTTGTATCGTGCTGTTATCGTTTTTATCTGGGGCAGTTATCAGTGGCTTTGTGGTGGGTAGTACGGCATTAAAAGAAGGTAAGCGCTATGGCAACGCTTTGTTAATTGAAGCAAGTTTATTAATCATCAGTTTGATTTTATTTAGCTACCAGTCATTTTGGGGGCAGGTGTTTGCCGCCATGGCTTGCGGCTTGCAAAATTCGATGGTCGCGACCTATAGCGGTGCCGTGATTCGCACCACCCATTTGACAGGATTGACCTCAGATATGGGCTCAGCCTTGGGTAATTGGCTGGCGGGCAGACCGATTGATAAGAAAATGTTCGTGTTTCAAGCGATGATATGGTATAGCTTTTGCGGGGGCGGGGTATTAGGTGCTTTGGGCTATATCCACTATAAATACATGACGCTGATGTTACCCATTGTGATTGTGTTATCGTCAGCGCTGGCTTATCAAGTATATTTATTAACCCGTAAAAAAACGGCTAAGTAGCAACCTTAACCGTTTGATTTTATCTTATTCTTATTCTTCATCTTCGAATTTTTTCGCCTCATGTAACATATCAAGTAGCGATTCATCAGAGCCCTTAGAGGTAGGAGTGCTCGCATTATCTTGGTTAATGTCGGTACGATTGATGCCTTCCATCGCTTCATTGGCAACATTAGATTGGGCGTTGTCTAATTGAGATTTGTCGATAGGTTTAGCGTTATTGTTGTCTGTCATGGTCGTCTCCTTGTTGTCGTCTTTTATACGTTATTATATAACCTGCCAAGCTTAATATTATAAGTAAAACAAATGGCTTACAACATTTAAAGATGAACCGTAACCAAAAACATACTCATGAGTGACGCAGGGACAAGTTTATCACTTTGCTAGCTGTATATTACTTGCTTTGGATTGCATGCTTTGTAGTGCACGACAGTTAAGTGAGTTAGGGGGTTTGATAGATTGCAGGCGACACTGGGTGTCGTGACTGTGGCACTTCGGGCGATTTTTTCATTGAGCGGTGATGGTGAGGTGTTTTTTTTGCTGTATAATTTTTTGAGCGACTCACTTACTATCTATAAAAATTCTTGAGTATTTACTGCATGCTAACGATTATACAAAGCAATAAAGTCGATAAGCTATTTGACCATTTGTTAAAGGCCTACAAAAATCCCAGTTATCAAAGCTCAATTTTTGAGCCATTTCAGGTGATTGTGCCATCTAAAGTCATGGGGGAGTGGTTAAAAAAACAAGTCGCAGATAAGGCAGGCATCAGCACCTTAGTGACCACCGAATTTTGGGGTCGCTATTTTTTGGGACTGATGCAGCGGGTGTTAAGAACCTATGCGCGCATCTCGGAAGACGACGATATATTAGACGTGCCAGAAGTGGCAATGCTGTCCAAAAACGTTATGCAGTGGCAAATCTTTGGCTATTTAAACCAGTACCGACAAGCCATTGTGGAGCAGCCGCAACATCCGCTTTATCCATTTTTATCGCCGCTGGTTGAAGACAAAGAAGCGGATAGCCCAAATACAACTGGTTTTGCACCTGATACACCCGCCATCGTTGACAGTTTGAGCTGGGCGAATAACCAATCGCTACTGTCTAATGACGTGATTAGCCAATCTGCTGACTTACAAACCCAAGATCAACGCATTTGGCAGCTAGCCAGTGATATGGCAAATATGCTCAATCGCTATATGACTTATCGTCCGCAGTGGCTTACTCATTGGGGGCAAGACAAGCCTGTCGCGGTGAGTGACATGATTGCCAAAAAAGATGCGCTGCATAACCGCTTAAACGGGCGGGATGCGTCCAACGCGATTGACACACCTGACTGGCTTGTTGAGCACTACGAACAGTTAGAAGCCGCTCAGCGATTTTTATGGCGGCAGCTGTTTGATGATGATTACCGGTTTCGCGAGCAGTTACATAATCAGTTTTGGCAGGCATTAAATCATTCAGATACCCGTATCCGCAACATCAGCCGTAGCAAGTTACCAAAACACGTGTTTTTATTTACTTTGCAGCAGTTACCGCCGACAGAGTTACTGGACTTACAACGCTTAGGGGTGCTGACCGACGTCACGATTTTACACTTTAACCCGTCAGAGCAATTTTGGGCAGATATCGTCGATAAAAATTGGCTCATGCAGATGCAAATGGAAGACGATGCCAGCAAGCATGACGCTTGGTATCTAAAGGATTATGGTCATACTTTGTTGTCACGGTTTGGTAAACAGTCGCGTGAAGTGTTTGCCATGCTGGCAAGCTTATCGGGTAATGAATATGAACATGTACTGTGGCAAGATGATTTTGATAACACACCGCCCAATACGTTACTTGAATTTATCCAACATGACATCTTAATGCTAGAAGAAGTCGCAACCACCGCCAAAATCAATGACATGCTTAAACTGGTGAAAGGCGATGAAGCAAAGGCAGCAAAAGCAGCGAGTGAAGATTGTCGCCAAAACCTCGTGCAGCAAACCCAGCTTTTGCAGCAGCAGCTTGCCAATATTCAAAGTAATGGGCTGAAAGATATTGAATCCACGCTTGGTCTATACAAAGCCATTAAAGACAAACTCAAGCAAGAATCCAACAAGCAACTTGAAAACGTGGAAAAATGGCGACCCAAACCACTTGATACCAGTATTGCCATTCATGTCTGTCATAGCATGGTGCGCCAGCTTGAAGTGCTACGCAGTATGATTATCGGGTGGCTAAATTATAGCGATATGCAAGCCACACCCGCGCAGATTCCCGCCGATCCTTGGGATAGACGGGCATTGTCAGATATTTTGGTATTATTGCCTGATATCGAAACCCACCAAAACATCATCGAAGCCACGTTCCCCAAACATGTGGGCGGTGATGGCTATCAGTTGCCCGCCAAAGTGACAGGCGTGGTGGCAAAAGATATCAACCTGCTTTGGCAAGCGATTACAGGGTACTACACGCTGCTCAATCGTGCGGGCGCTCGGTTTCAGCGTAGCGAAGTATTTGATTGGTTGATGCTAGCGCCGCTATATGAAAGCTTTGGGCTTAATTTGGAGCAGATGACCCGTGCTTGTGATTTGCTGACTCAGGCAGGATTTATTCGCGGGTTTGACGAGCTGCATTTGCAGCAAACCTTAAGTGCCGCCGATGATGACTATCGATACACCTTTGCTTATGCGCTTGAGCGCTTGGTCGCTGGCGTGATGATGCCCAAAGCCACGGTGGTCAGTTTTGGCGAGTATACCAATAGCTTTGGCGTGGTAGAGAAGTTTGTACCACTGACAAACTTGACCATGGCAGATGCCGACATCGTCGCTGTGCTGTGTGATATTTATCAAACGTTGGATGACAATCGTCACCTAGGTAATGACGTCAAAACCCTGCCTGACTGGCTAACTCAAATAGAAAAACTCATTCAGCAAAAATTTAGCCTATTTAATCAAACCAATGCGTGGCGCGCGATTTTTGCCGCACAAAATGACCTAAAAGAAAATATCGAAGCCAATAGCAAATACCTCGCTACGGTAACAAGCAAAACCGCAAGAAATCGCAACCCACCTACCGAGCCAGTGCAGCAAATTGATACCGAGAATTTGCCCCTTAAACTCACTTTTGTACTCGAAAACATCGCCCAATCAATTATCAATCAGCAAGTAAGTGCCGAGCCGTCTGGGGTGATTACTTTTGCCCGTATCGGTTCAGTGCGCAGCTTGCCGTATAAGTTGGTGGTGATGCTCAATTTGAATTTATCTGAGTTTCCAAAGCAAGAGCAGCAAAACCGTTATAATCTGATGCAGGCAGGATTGCCGATTCGCGGTGACAGATTTCGTGAAGATGACGATTTAGGCGCGTTTTTGGATGCGCTGCTGTGCGCCAAGCAAGCCTGCTGGATATTTTATAATGGTAAAAGTACCACAGATACCCACGAGCATTTACCTGCCAGTCCCGTACAGGAATTACTCGACTTTTTGCAAAACCGAATGGCGAGTGATGACGCTATTCTTAACCCCAGTAACGACCAAAATAGCCTAAGCAGCAATTCTCAAAATCCCCCAACTCCCCAATCAGCTAACTTTGAACAATGGGTGAAAGCCTATTTGGTCACCCATCATGCCGCCTTACCATTTGATAAAAGTTACTTTGAATTGCCGCAAGCTGAGCAAAAAAACGAGCAAAAAAGCGAGCATAAAGATAAAGGTATTCAAAGTCCTGAGCAAAATCCCGAGCAAATTAATGACGATAGGGTATCTGCTGATTTACAACAAACCACAGCCAGCCTAAACCAGCAAATCAAGCTGTCAAAAACTGCCCTGTACCCACCTGCCAAAATCTGGCACAATCTTTATACAGCGCTGCAAGATAAAAACGCTACCTCCACTCAGCCAATCGTGCAAGTTTGGGATACAAAGCAGCTAACTGACTGGCTATCGCAGTGGCAACGACTAAAACAGCGTTTGTCCAACCTACCTGAACAGCCGCAGCAGCATTATGTCAACTTGAGCAAAATCGTTGGTAACCTAGCCGACCCTGCCAAAGCCTTTGTCAAAGCACAAAACATTGCTATCCCTGCCCAAGGTGACAATGATAGTGGTGACAATGATAGAAATGACAATGATAACGAGTTTGAATCGTTAACCTTGGATGCGTTAGATGGTTGGTTGTTGCGTAAATCTTTGTTAGATGCTTTTTTTGCCCAAGCCTTGTCCGATAAGGGCGATAATACTCATAACAACCATCAAAACGAGATGAAACTGGCAGCAAACGCGCAAAAGCCAATCATTCAAGAATCAATCAACATCGCTATCAATGAGTTATTGCCAGCCGGGGTGAACCGCTATCAATCGTTGCAGCAAAATCAGCAACAACTCAAAAAAGATTTGCAGGACTTTGTTCATCACTTAAAAACCATCAGCCAACAGCTCGATGCTACTGAGGCAAAGTTGTTAGGGAATTTTTATTCAGACAAATTTGGCGCGTTAAATGTACAAAATGCGGACGAGGTCATCCACTGGGTGGCAACGGCGTTAACCCCCTGTGAAGAGCAGCGAATCGCCATTAGCGCCTTGGCGCTGGATAAACAAGCGGGACTGATGGACAATAAAGAAAGCTGGGTCATCACTGCCAACCTGCCATTATATAAACCGTATCAATCAAGTGAAGATAAGGTTGCAGCAGCTGCCAATCCCAGCTATTGGTTAAATTACTTGCCAACCTCTGGCAAAGAAAAATACCTGTTGCAATTTTGGCTGCATCATTTATGTTGGCAAGTGCTGCGCCGCACCACGGCTCAACAAGCAAAGCTAAATGATGGCTTTTCGCTATGGCAGTTTAGCAATAAAAAAACCGTATATTTACCTGCCATCCCTTGTGAGCAAGCTTGTGGTTATTTGCAGGATATTGTGATGGTGTATCAACTCATTGATAGCGTCGTAACCATTGTACCGCCCGCTTTTTGCCTGTCATTTTTACAAAAACAACAAAAACAGCCAGAGGCACCAGCCAGCCAGCATCTAGGTGATTGGCTAAAAGACAGTAATTTTAATTTTGTGGATGTGAATCAGTTTGACTACCCGATTTGGCAGCATTTAATCGGCGATTATAAACCATCGGTGATTATTGGGTTTGCCCAGACGTTGGGGGCGCTGATTTATGAGCCTATGTTATCCATGGTCAAAGAATTGCACCAACTCATTGAAGCATGACGCGCATTTTTATCAAAGAAATCTTATGAAACACGATATTCATTCTTCAAGCATAAAAGTAAGTAGTGAAACAAATATCGAGGCAAACATCGAAACAAATACTCAAATAAACATCGACGAAGCACGCATTAAAGAAGACGCTGAACCTTTACTACTACCTCCTGCAGTCACTTTGCCATTGACGGGGCGTCATTTGATTGAAGCGTCCGCAGGCACAGGCAAAACATGGACGCTGACGGGCGTGATGTTGCGACTAATCGTGCAAGCGGGGCAGCCGTGTGAAAAAATTATCGCCACGACCTTTACGCGAAGTGCCGCCGCCGAAATGCGCCAGCGGATTCGTGAGCGTTTGCAAGATTTTTATCAATTGCTGCAAATGATTAATCATTCTACATTTACACCGTTAAACGACAGTGAGTTGGATAGCAGCAAAGCTATCGCTGTACAAAAATATGAACATTTTATTGCGCAGGTACAAGCGCTTGCGGCACAAAAAAATTTACTGGGTAAGTACCAAGACCCTATCAATAAACACTTAATCGAGTGGGTCGCCAAACAAATCTTTGGTTTGCCGGTAGATGAAACCCCAGCAGCAAGCCTAAGCACCTCAAAGCCAACCGCCGAGGATAGTGAAAACAGCACCCATAAACCTGCCAAAAACACCGTCAATTTTCGTATAGCACTGCAGCGCGCCACATTGGCACTCAACCAGCTTGATCGCCTATTTGTTAGTACCCTTGATAGTTTGTGTCAAAAGTGGCTAAGAGAATACAGTAGCGAAACGGGGTTTTCTGCAGAGGTACAAATCAGTAATGATGTCAGTGGCATCATCAAGGGTATGATTCACGACCAACTTAGGGCATTTATGGCGCAGGTCAATGCCAATATGCCTGAATTGTACCCGATGATGTTTGACAATAACGTGTTTTTACCGGTTGCTGATTACTACGAGGCGGTCAATCGCGCACTGAATTTTTATACCGCTGACATCGATACGGTAACATTGACAGCGTTTGATACCACTGCTATCAAGGCACTGATGCAGTCGATTGCAGATGATAATGATAGTGAGTTTGAGGCATATTTTGATAGTGACTTTCGTAAAGCCCAAGGGTTTAGTGCTAGCAATAAACTTCATAAACACTTTAACGAAATTAAAAATCTGCAAAATTTACTCAGCACGGGTGACATTACCAATGTTTTTGCTATGTACAAAGTTGGCAATATAGCTAAGGTACTAGATGGCATTGAAGATTTATACGTCAACAATAAAGGCTTTAATGGCAAAAAAGAACAGCAAAGCGCCACATTCAAATCCTTTGATATCGTGGACAACATTTGGCAGCTTATCCAACAAACGCAAGCCTTGCAAGACTACTTTAAACAAGTAAATTTTTACTTTACCCAGTTTATTAGCCGTTACGTGCGTACCCACCTGCCAAAACGCCTTGAATCACAGCGGCTAACTACCTTTGCCTTACAATTGGCGCGGTTAAACGATGCGTTATCAGGCAAAAAAGGTCAGTCGTTAGCGCGTTATATTCGCCATCAGTATCCCATCGCCTTAATTGATGAATCGCAGGATATCAACACCGAACAAGCGTTACTGATTCAAAGGGTTTATTTACAAGACTTTGAGCCAGAGACAGCAGATAAAGCAGAAAAATTAAAGGCTAAAAAATATCACACCCCATCGCAGTTTTTGCTGTTGGTAGGCGATCCCAAACAGGCAATTTATGGATTTCGTGGCGGGGACGTACAAAACTACACCACGCTAAAAAAATTATTTCCAGAACAGCCTAAGTCACTGAGCCAAAACCATCGCTCATCAGCCGCGCTAATTGATAGTCTCAATCATTGGTATGGCGTTGGCGAGCAAGATATTGACCCAGATCAAGCCGACCAGCTGCCCAATGTCAACCAACAGCCGTATTTTATGGGGCGTGAAATTTATTATCGTAAAATCTCTGCCACACGCCAAACCGCAGAGCTGGCTGTCGGTAATGCGGTAGACAATGAAGCTGCTAGCTTACCTGCGTTCAATCATATTGCTATCGAATATAAAGCGCCTTATAGTCAGCAAGTGGTGGCAGTAGCCGAGAATGACGGCACATCAAATGATACTAATTCTTCGAATGACATCATCTCATCAAGTGATGAAAAAACGGTGGATTATGCCGATGCGATTGCCGCGCAAATTTTTGACTTATTTGATGATGGCAAGCCATTAAGCTACCAAACTCGTGGCTTGACGCTGAGTGATATTTGTGTGTTGGCAGTCAAAAACAGTGAACTTCATACCATCGAGAAACGCTTACATCACCATGGGATTGCGACGGTCAGAGGCGGTAGTCAAAGTGTCTTTGGCGATAGCATGAGTGTTGATTTGATGACCTTACAAAGCGTGCTGTTGACACCATTTAGCGAATCAAAATTAAAATCCTTGATGTTGTCTAGTTTTTTTCAGCTGACTCTTGAACAAATCAACCAGTTGTATGATGCGCTTAATCAAACTAACACCCAAGAGGCGCAAGGACAAGCTCATCCTCATCGTCAAGCTCATCAAGCGTCAACAAACACCAGTTTGGCTGAGATTCAGCAGTTGGTATTGACCGCCAGCGAATTGTGGCAAAAACACAGTTTTTTGGTGGCTATACAGTGGCTACTCAATCAGCCCCTTACTTTACCCAACCAAATCACCCTCAATTTTTGGCAGCGCCTCGCCAAACATCCAAATGGCGAGCGATTGCTCATCGATTTGCGCCAGTTGTTAGATATTATTAGCGACCAGTTCAATGGACAGGTGGGCGAGCATCAACTGTTTGAATGGTTCTGCGCCCAAGTGCAACAGCAGCCTAAAGAAGATTGGTCAACGCAGCAGCGCTTGCCATCTGATGAAGGGGTGCAACTGATGACGGTTCACGCGTCTAAAGGCTTGGAGTTTCCGATAGTATTTGTGGTTGGGTTTACAGGGGAGAGTAAAGCCAAGTTTCATGGTGCGCCGTTATATCTGTATGCCATACAAAGCACCCATCAAGCAGCGCCCCAATTCACTCAAAAATTGACGCAAAACAATGATAACCCGCTATTAAGCCGCCGATTAACCGCGTTGCCCAGCCAAATAACCGATAACAACCCAATCAATTATGTCGCCATTGAAGACCAATCTGCCTACGAGGAACGACTGCGATTATTGTACGTTGCCCTTACCCGCGCAAAAGAACAAGTGTATCTTGTTACTGTCGCCAAAAAATCTGCAGTGAAAAATTCTGCTTTGGCGCCTTTCATGGACGATTTAGCAAAATTTGCTGTCAAAGAAACGTTGACTGAAACGACCCATATCATAGATTCAAATAGCCTAAGTAAATACTATGACTCAAAGCTAAAGTTCACCTCCAAAACGAATAAGCAAAATGAACAAAACGCTACGGTCGCTAAGATTGATTACGATGAAATCATCAAGGTCATCACCATCGATACCTTTAAAGGATGGGCGAATACCAGTTTTACCGCATTGTCTCGTTATATTGACCATACCAGCGTTGACACAGTGGTTAATGCCGAAGACAGGCAAGATGATGATATTTTGTCAGCGGCGCAAACCCGTTTATTGCCTGTCTCCAATAACAGGCTAGCGGGGGAGTCGAGTAACGAGGTTAATTCCATTAGATTTAACTTTGAAAAGGGCACAAACTCGGGTACTTTTTTACATAGTGTTTTAGAAGACATTGCCAATAACTACAATGAAACCCCTGAGTTGGCGGTGCCACAGCAAGATGCCAGAGCAGACAAGTTAAAACGCTGGTCAGTCATGGTGGATCGCACATTAAGACGCTACCAAATGCCGAGCAATTATTTTTCTACAAAAGCCAGTAGTGCAGGGCAGTATGGCAACTGGCATGATATCAACATTGATGCTTTGCAGCCTGATTATATCGCGTTGGTGGATTGGCTAGATGACATCATCCATACGCCGTTAGCCGCTTCAACAGTGCCGCTGGTAAATATCAAATACAACCAAAAAGTTGCTGAATTAGGGTTTAATTTACGCTTAAACCAGCATTTGTCATTTAGCGACTTAAACGCGTTGTTTCATCAATTTGATATCCCACTGCAATTGCAGAGCCAAGAAGTCAACACCATGGTTTGGCAGTATCTTAAAGGGGAGATTGACTTGGTGTATCAGCACGGCACACAGTTTTTTATCGTCGATTATAAAAGCAATTATCTTGGCAGTGATTTCGACAATTATAACCCAGCGGCATTATATGACGCGATGACCACGCATAGTTATTGGCTGCAAGCAAGCATCTACCAAGTGGCGCTGCATCGCTATCTCAAGCTGCGACTACCCAATTATGACATTAATACCCATTTGGGTGCGGTCGAGTATGCTTTTTTACGCGGTATGTCAGCCGAGCATGATACCTGTGGGAAACTAATAAAACAGTTTGATAGTGCCTTTATCTTGGCACTCGATGATATGTTCGGCTATCCCAATGGCAATTAAAATTAACCATCACGCATAAAGAATTTATTATGAAAACAAACACGACTGAGCCAACCGCTACAATTGAAGAAACTGCTAAATTAACCCAATTAGCCAGTTTTATTCAATACCGCAAGCAGCAAAAATCACAGCTAATCAATACAGAGATCAATAAAAATAGCCTAAGCAAAGAAAATGAAAATAACGACCAAAAAACAAAAGAAAAACCGAAAATCCTACAAATTTTTGATGAGCTCAATAACCAACTATCAGAAGGTCATACTGTATATGAAATGACGGTCAACAATGAAGATGAAAAACCACTCATTGCAGAGTTGACGGACGATAACTGGGCAAGCGTAATAGGGGCGGATGATGAATTACGCAACCATGATACCAATGCGCCTATCATTCTTCAAAAGCTCGCCCAAGCAGTTGATGAAGTTGGTAAAACGCAAGTTAGCTACATTGTTTGGCTACATCGGCAATGGTATGCAGAACAATCGTTAGCCAAGCAGTTGATGAAAATCGCCCATAGAAAAGTGGCGGCGTTTAATGGTATATCTTCATCAAGAGAAGTCGATAACGGTTTGGCGCCCAAACCCAATACGATGCAGCAGCTCGCCATAGAAAAATCAAGCCAACACGCATTGAGTATCATTATCGGTGGCCCTGGTACAGGCAAAACTTTTACTGTGGCGAAGCTGGTAACCACTCTGCAAAAGGGGCACGAGCATAAAAGAAAACAGGACCCTAACTTACCACCTTTATCTATCACCTTGACTGCACCGACAGGGAAGGCAGCGCAGCGTATGCAAGAGTCATTACGTATAAGCTTGCAAAAAAGCTTGCAAGATGAAGAAATCACTTTGGACAATGCAAAAACCTTACATCGGCTGTTGGGTATTGGTCGTGATGGCATACCACGCTATCACGCCAAAAATCCATTACCCGATGATTTGATTATTGTAGATGAAGCGTCCATGTTAGGGCTTGAGCTTGCCAGTCAGTTGGTTGATGCTATCAAACCCACGGGTCGGCTTATTTTGTTGGGTGATGCAAACCAGCTGGCTGCGGTAGATGCAGGGTCGGTTCTATCGGATTTGTGCGCGGTGACGCGTTTGCAGCCTTATATCACGGAATTGACCGAGTCAAAACGCTTTGATTCAAATTCAGTTGTCGGTCAGTTTGCGCTCGCCATTCAGCAAAATTTGCCTGCACCTAAAAAAATAAAGCTCATCCAGCGATTATTACAACCCATTGATTTGCAAGCAATTAAGCCGTCTCAAAGTGAAAATCCATCAGACTTGGCTGATAAAACACAGCAAACAGCCAATATTCCTTTTTACCCAATTGATGCGTCTTCGAGTTTGCCTGCTGTTTTTAACCAATTAGCGAAACCTTACCATCCATTTTTTGCGCTTATGCAGCAATGGTACAGCAAGCCCATTAATATTTTTGAAGCGGATAATCGAAAAGAATTGTTTGAGGTATTTGATAGGTATCGCATTCTGTGTGCAGGTCATCAAGGACAATTGGGCACCCAATCAATCAACCAAAAGATGAGCCTAGCTTTTACCGAGTTTTCCAAAATCACGCGAACCAAAGCTTATTTTTATCACGGTTTACCGATTATCATCCAAAACAATGATTATCAGTTGGGGTTATTCAATGGCGATATTGCGATTTGTCTGTTGTACCAAGGGCAGTTATACGCGTGTTTTGCAGAAAAAGTGATACCTATTCAGCGATTAAGCCGTGAAAGTTGTGACTATGCGTATGCGATGACCATCCACAAATCACAAGGCTCAGAATTTCACACGGTCGCCATTTGTATTGATAAAGCCCATACAAGGCTACTAAGCCAAGCGCTGATTTATACAGCGGTGACGCGCAGTAAATCCGCCTTATCCATATATAGCGCTAAAGAGAATTTTGAGTTAGCTGTGACACAAAAAGCCGTGCGACAAACTGGTTTGCAATTACAATTTGATCATCTCAACAACACGCCATAAAAGATAGGTCATAAAACAGACATTATAAAAAGATATATTCTAAAAAAATACGCCATAAAAAAAGGTATCCAACGATACCTTTTTATTTATGACAAGCAGTTTTACACATTTTTTAACGCATAAATTCCTGGCATATGGCGTAGATACCCGTGATAGTCCATACCGCAGCCATACACATAGCGATCTGCCACATCTAGACCCACAAAATCGACTTTAAACTCTTGCACTTTTCGGTCATGGAGTTTATTGAGTAGCACACAGGTGCGGATAGATTTTGGATTTTCTTTTGCCAGCTCGTCCACCACCGCTTTTAGGGTAATGCCTTCATCAAAAATATCATCAATCAATAAAATATCTTCGCCCGCCAAATCAATTTCAGGTTTGAATTTCCATTCAAGTTCATTGGTGCCTTGGTTGTTGCGATAGCGGGTAGCATGGATATAGTACATACGATGGTAGAAGGTAAACTGGGTAAGCAGTTGACCTGCTGGAATCAACCCACCATTCATCACCACCATCACAATGGGATTTTGACCTGCATAGTGCAGGTTGACACTAGCTGCCAAACGCTCATAAGCACTACTAACTTCAAAACTACTGATAAGACATTCAGAATTGCGTAGCGCTTCTTCGATTTGCTGATTGCTAAGTTGATTCATGGTGGACCTATTAATTTAAAAAAATAAGTGGGCTATTGTAACGCAGTTTTATCCAATTGAATAATAACGGTTAGCAATACCTAATTGTTAAATATTAACGCTTGGTAATGTTTAGTAAAACGCTCAAGCGATTCTTGCGGCATTTGTGGGATTAAACGGCGTAGGGCAATGTCAATTACTTTAACGATGATGCCATCGGTCACTGGGATTGCCGCACGTTTGAGCATGTTTAAATTGAGCGTTTTGGTAAAATCGACCAAAAAATGCTGCAAACAGGCTTTGGTTAGCTCGCCAAATAATCGAATCAAATTTTGCTGCTCTTCAAGCCCGTTACCTGCTTGGACGTTTTCTATGGTAGCCAGTAAACTCTTTGCTAACTCGTCAGTGAGTGGCACTGAGATACGACGTTCACCCGATTGGGTGTTTTTTAACACTTTTTGGTCAAAAAAATCAAAGCTAGGTAACACATCTTCATTTTTTGTAGGGCTTAATAGTGTGTTAATCAGTTTGTCGCTAGTCGCTTCAATGGTTTCTGCGGTTTTAATCAAATGCGCTTTTCGTTCTGAATCATCGGGTAGCGATTCGATTAATTTAATCAGTAGCGCATCCATCAGCTCTTTACTGGTCAATTGGGTGATTTTATCGCGATAACCATCATAACGTTCGCTGCTTTTGCTAGTAATCAGCTCATACGCCTTATCAATGGTAGCGCTCAATTCTACGGAAGGGGTAAACCCAAAATAATAGCTCATAATATTTTTTCGTTATCCAATGATTTCTTCAGGGTAATCAATCACTACCCAGCCATTTTCTATCCAATCACAAATTATATCAGTTTCGACATCGGCTGCTTGCAAAATTTGCTCATCGATTGATTCGCCATTGGCAAGCCGAATGAGGAGTGATTGCGCGTTAGCAGGTATATCGTCCGCGTCAATAGCACAGCCATTGACATAGATTTTTGCTTGAGTTTGTGAGTCGGTTTCAGTTTGGGTAAAGATAATGCGGCTAGACATGTCTTGCATGATGACTGCACCCGCTGCCAAGGCGCTTTGTATCTCATCAATATCGGCATACGTGTCAGGGAGCATCAGCTCATATTGACGTTTGCTTACCGTTTCGCTAATCGCTTGAGTGATTATTTCATCGCCAAGTTCAGAGTTTAGCAGCGCAATCAGCTGCGCTTTGATATCGTGAACGCTGGCTATCGACAGCTCGCCTGCAACGGCGGCGGGTTGGTTGATTTTGAAGGGAATGGCTAAATCATCAAAATGGGTAGCCACATCTGCCAAACTATCGAGCAGCTGTAATGGGGTGGGGCGCCTAAAGCCAAACGAAAAAGTTAAACAATCGTCAACGGCCACCCCGTAATGAGAGAGATTGGTCGGTACATACAGCACATCGCCTGGCTCAAGCACCTCATCAAATATCAGCTCGCCCATTTCATTCATCAAACGAATCGGTTGACCTGCTTCAAATTGGGTTGTTTGGTCGCAATACTTGCCCAATTGCCAATGACGTTTGCCGTATCCTTGCGCCAAAAAGACATCGTAATTGTCATAATGCTTGCCAACGCTGCCACCTGATGGCGCATACGACACCATAATGTCATCACGTTGCCACTGTGGAATAAAATCAAACGCATGCCATAGGTTGCCAAGCGCTGGCGACCATTGTTCCATATTTTGCACCAGCACTGACCAATGTTTTGGCAGTTTTTGAAAGTCTTTAGCGGTAAGAGGGCTGGTTTTAAGTGACCATTGCTGGTTATTTTCGCTGATGAGTCGGGCAGTGGCGTCTTCATCTTGGGCAAGCCCGATGATATCGTCTGGCTCAAACATACCAACCAATTGCGGCAAGCCCTGTTTGATTAGCAGTGGTTTTTTTTGCCAATACTCGCTCAAAAATTGTTCGGGGCTGATATCGCTAGGCAAACAAAAATGCTGGGTCATATTTTTTCGTTCAGTGGGATAGGTAACGCGCATTATAGCAAAGGCAGTCTACCAAAATCCTATAATAAAATTTTTTTCACCAAAGTGTAAAAAAAGCGTAAAAATATGAAACATATTGAACTGGAAAGTTTCATATTTTTGGTTGTATTGGTTATAGCGCTCGTATATAGTCAATACTCACAAGGAAGTACTCACAGCAAAGTTAGACGAGCAATATTTGATTGACTCGTTGTTTATACAACAACAGTTATACCACAACAAAGGAATGTTCTATGACAGCTATTTTAAATCAGCACGAAAACTACCTACAAGCCGACCAAGCTTATGGTTTTCCCTTGCTTATCAAAAATTTATTGTCTCGCGCCAAAGTAGTCTCTGGCGACAAAAAAATCCATTACGCCGACAAAACCAGTTACACGTATCATGAGTTTTTCAAACGTGTCAATCGCTTAGCCAATGTCTTAAAAAGCTTAAACCTACAAAAAGGCGATGTGGTTGCGGTCATGGATTGGGATACACACCGTTATTTGGAATGTTATTTTGCCATTCCGATGTGTGGCTATATCTTGCAAACCGTCAATGTGCGTTTGTCAGAAGACAAAGTGCTATATACCATCAATCATGCCAAACCAAAAGCGCTACTGCTAAATTCAGAATTTTCACCGATGATCAAAAGCCATACCCAAGATGCGCCATCGGTCGAGCATGTGATTTGGTTGGATGATAACAACACGCCAATGCCCCCATACGCCCAAGGCGAATACGAAGCCATGCTCGCACAAGCCAGCGATGAGTACGAGTTTGAAGATTTTGATGAAAACACCATTGCCACAACCTTCTATACCAGCGGTACAACAGGCAATCCCAAAGGCGTATTTTTTAGCCATCGTCAAATCGTCATGCATACGCTCGTCGTTGCAATTGCCAATGCACTTAATATCGAAGGTCAAGGGCTGCGCTACTCGGATGTCTATATGCCAATGACGCCTATGTTCCATGTCCATGCTTGGGGTTTCCCTTTTGTCGCAACCATGCTCGGACTGGAGCAAATCTATCCAGGTCGCTATGTGCCTTCCACCATGGTTGACTTGGTAAAAAAACACAATGTCACCACCACCCATGGCGTACCCACGATTTTGCAAATGCTACTGGGTGAAATCAACAAACGCCAAGAAAAATTCAACGGCTTAAAAATGGTCGTCGGTGGCTCTAAACTCAATCAAGGGCTTGCCAAAATGGCTGTAGCCAGCGGCATCGAAGTGTCTACGGGTTATGGCATGTCAGAGACTTGTCCGATTATCAGCATTGTCAAATTTGATGAAACATTCCAACACATGAGCGAAGAGCAACAAATTGAGCATCGCTGCTTGTCTGGCTCGCCGGTGCCATTGGTCGATTTGCAAATCTGGCACAACGGCAAACGTATGCCAAACGATGGCACATCCACAGGCGAAATCGTGGTGCGCTCACCTTGGTTGACGCAGAGTTACTACAAAAATCAGGATGCAGGTAACGAGCTATGGGAGGGCGGTTATCTGCACACCCAAGACATCGGTTGGATGGACGCAAAAGGCAATGTCAAAATCACCGACCGGCTAAAAGATGTCATCAAATCGGGGGGCGAATGGATATCTTCGCTTGAAGTAGAAACCATCATGTCATTACACCCAAGCGTTGCCGACATTGCTGTGATTGCGATTCCTGATGCACGCTGGGGTGAGCGTCCGATGGCATTGATTGTGCTCAAACCTGAGCATCAAGACACCAAAGCTGAAGACATCATCGCGATTGCTCAGCAAGCGTATGAGCGCGGTCATTTGCCAAAATACGGTATTCCGCAGGATGTGAAATTCATCGCTGAATTGCCAAAAACTAGCGTGGGTAAAATTGATAAAAAAGTCATCCGCGATCAATATGCCCAAGGGCTATTTGCTTAAACTGTTACTTAATCACAATAAATTAAAAAGCAAAGTAAAAAACAAAGTAAAAAAGGTAGAATTTTTTCTACCTTTTTTATCAAGCAAGTAATCAAATAATCAAGCAATCCATCAAACCAGTAAGCGCTGATTGACCTTTGCCATCGGTAATGGGTAATGTCGGGCTTTGGCAATATCGCGTGCCACTATATTGACCTCATTGACATCAATTTTGTGCCAGTTGGGACGTTTGCAAGCAGATTTTTCTATCAAATTGGCGTCAACTAGCGCATCCATGACTTTATCCGCCACATCTAGGGTAGAATTGGCTTTCACATTTTCTGCCACCGCATAACGCAGCTTGGCAAACACCTGCAAATCCGCGACGCGCACGGTAATATCATCACTCGGTACTTGCTGTCCACCATATAACGCATTATCTCCCGCTTGTGCAGTTTTAAAACTTGGCACAAATTCACTGACATAATCTATGGCGTTTTGGGTACGCTGTTTTAGTGCGTTTGGCTCCCAACCGTTTTCAATATAACTTAGATATTGTGAATTAATGGGCGGTTGGCTGCTTTCTGGTGTGGCTTTGGTCAACCCATCATTAAATAAGGTGATGTTTTCGGTCATGCCATGCAGCTGAAAAAACCCATCAGGATAAGGGGTGAACTGCGCCATGCCATTGGGCGTGCCACGCTCACCGTGAAAAATAATCTCAGGTAAACGCCCCTTATAATCACGCCATTCACTGATATAGGAAGCTTTAAATTCTACCATACGCTTGATATGCACGCCTGCTTTGTCATCAATAATACCGGTTCTAAACCCGCAAGCATTGACCACAAAATCAGCATAGATACGCTGAAGCTTGCCATGTTCATCGGTAAATGACACTTGCCAGCCATCCATATGACGTTTTAAATCATCAACTTGGGCATTTAGATGTACCTGCGCGCTTTGTAGGCGCTGCAATTGTAAAAAAGCACTGGCAGAGAGTCTAAAAATATTCCAGCCAAATTCTTGCACCGCAATGATGGGGTATTGCAGTTTTTCCAAATCCATTACTTTAAGAGCCGCCACAACCCACTCATCCGTGGTGGTCGGAATGTCTTTAGCTTCTAATTGAATCAGTTGTTGAATTTGCTGCTGGTCATACACTCGGTAATAATCTTGGACTTTGCCCAACACTTGGTTGCTAGGGTCAGCATCAACCAATGATTGATAGTAAGCCGTTAACATATCAAGCCGTGGCAGTAAGTCAGTGGCGGTATTGTTATCGCGTTTTGGCACCGTGATGAGGGTGGGGCGCACATCGATACTCTCTGGATATAACTTGGCAATATCAATACATTGGCGCATCAACATACGGCAATCTTCATCACTGATTTCACGGTACAAATTGCCACCTGCATGCAGATGACACATGGGCGGGGCGTTGATAAGGCTGGCATTTTTTTCAATCAAATGCACATGAATGCCCGCCATCGCCAGCCGTATAGCAATCGTAGAACCTGCTGAACCACCGCCAATGACTGCTACGGTCGGTGATTGCGTACTTGAATTAACGTACATAATTTTGCCCTTATGCGTTGCCCAAAGTGAAGAAATAAATTGTAGCGGAAAATAATCTAGTTACTGTGACATTTATGCAGTAATTGTCGCTTTTGTTGTTAATGAATTTTACCTAATAGTATATATTAAAATAATTAGTATTTTTTATACTTTTTAGTATAAAAATATATTGAAAATTATAATGTTATCAGTTAAAGTTAATTTAGCTTAAAAAGCTGACCTGTATTTTATCCAACAATCATAATTAAGTAAGGAAAATAAGTATGTTAAAAAAAGCCTTCCTAGCAGCGGCGATTTCTACCACGTTATTAGCCGGTTGTGCCACGACGCCAACCCATACCGCTCATGCACCGATGCACGCGGCTAACATTGTTGATGTGGCAAAATCAAATCCAGATTTTTCAATATTAGTTGAAGCGGTGGTAGCCGCAGGTTTAGCCGACACCGTCGCGACCACTAAAAACATCACCGTATTTGCGCCGACCAATGCTGCCTTTGCCAATCTACTTGCTGAGCTCGGTATGACCAAAGCGCAATTGTTTGCAAACAAACCGTTATTGCAATCTGTGTTAACTTATCATGTGCTGCCAGCCACAGTGATGGCAAAAGATGTCAAGCCAGGGATGGTTAAAACCTTACAAGGTCAAAACGTCATGGTGACTTCAAATGGTAAATTACAAGACGCCAATGGACGTGTTGCCAACATTGTCACCACAGATATCAAAGCGAGCAATGGTGTGGTACATGTGATTGACCGTGTCATATTGCCAAAAAGATAAGTTATCATAGATATAGTTATCCGCCATAAATTGTTGTCTTTAAGCATAATTATCTTTAGTTATAGTAGCCAACAATTTATTGGTCTGATGGCATAGCGGTGATACGATTCATCGCTATTTTTTTAACTTTCAAAAATCGTATATAGCGGGTAAAACTATGAAACGGATTGCCATTATCGGTGCAGGATTGGCAGGATTAACTTGTGGTAAAGCATTGCAACAAGCAGGGCACGATGTAGTGATTTTTGAAAAATCCCGTGGCATCGGTGGGCGACTAGCAACGCGCCGTGCCGAACCATTTTATTTTGATCATGGTGTTGCCGCGTTTACTGCCAGTGACGACGATTTTCAAGGTTTTGTCAATAAATTACTCACTGAAGGGGTGATTGCAGTATGGGCAGTTGACCAAGCTACCCCCGATAACCCCATTGTATCTACCAAACCACACTCTATGCCCAAAGTCTCTGACTGCTATTCTGACTACTATGTCGGCATACCCGCCATGAATGCTATTGGTAAACATCTCGCCAGTGGCTTAACTGTGCAGCGCAATACTAGAGTAGCGTCTATCATTGACCATCATCCAATTTTTAATAGTTGGGAGTTGTTAAGTGACAAGGGTGAAACATTGGGTCAGTTTGATTGGATTATTTCGGCGATGCCGGTAGAACAAGCAAAAAGCTTTGCTCAAACATCGCTACATACCAAAGTGTTGAATAAATATGCCCTCATGCCTTGTAGTGTGCTGATGCTGGGATTTGATACACCGCTGGCTTTAGACTATGAGTATGCCAAAATCGAGAGTGAGGATATCGATAAAATTATCGTCAATAGTGCAAAACCCCATCGCGAAGGCGGTTATAGCCTTGTGATTCATAGTACCCCAGCATGGACCAATACACATATTGAGGAAGATAAAACTGCCTGTATCAACCATTTGACACAAGCGGCGAGTCAAGTATTGGGTATCGATTTATCGACTGCAGCACACAAAGACATACACCACTGGCGCTATGCCACAGGCGAAGAGGTTAACCTTCAATCAGGTGACCACCAGTTAGGCTATCTACTAGATAGCGACCAAAACATCGGTGTTTGTGGGGACTGGCTACTTAAGGGTGATGTCGAGTCTGCCTATTTAAGTGGTCAAAAACTGGCAAAAGCGATGATTGAATTACTAAAAAGCGAGTAGCGTATGCAACATATCGCCATATTTGGTGCTTCTGGCGCGATTGGAAAGGCATTTTGTGATTGTTTGGCTATCGCCTATCCAAATGCCACCATTCATGCCATTGCAAGAAAACCTCCGGCATTTAGCAACCCTCATATCGTCCCTCATCAGCTTGATTTTGATGATGAACTGGCTATCGCCGCGCTTATCAAAGCGATAAGTAGCATTCAAGCGTTAGACAGTGTCATTGTGGCGATTGGGTTATTACATGACTCTAAACCTGATGCTCAACCCATCGCGCCTGAGAAATCGCTGCGTGATATCACAGCCGATCAGCTGCATCAATATTTCCACACCAATGCGGTATTACCGATGATGATTGCCAAATACGCCTTGCCCGCCTTAAAAAAATCCTCGCAGTCGCTATTTGCCGTATTGTCAGCACGGGTAGGGAGTATTTCGGATAATCGCTTGGGCGGCTGGTATGGTTATCGGATGGCAAAAGCAAGTTTACATATGGGTATTAAAAATTTAAGCATCGAACTGCAACGAAAAAACCCCAACGCGATTATTGTTGCTTTGCACCCCGGCACGGTAGACAGTGAGTTATCCAAACCATTTCAAAAAAATGTGGCAGAAGGTAAATTATTTACCGCAGCGTTCTCAGCACAAAGTTTACTTAAGGTTCTGCATCAGCTCACCCCCAACGATTCGGGCAAAATTTGGGCTTGGGACGGCAAAGAAATCATGCCTTAAATCCGCCTTAAATCTGGCTTAAAATTGTACCTTAGCCTTGTATTAGGGCTGTAGTTGCGTACCTAGCTTAAGGCTAATCCATCAACCAGTTTTTGTAGATGACGCCCACAATCACGCAAGTTAATCCTGTAACCAAGCCGCCCCAAATGAAATCAACCAGTGCCGCAGTTTTATCATAACCTTTAAGTAATGCTAAGCTTGTAAAATCATACGTTCCATATGCCATTAGCCCAATGACCACCCCATATCCTGCCAGTACTGCCAATGACGCGTGAGCTTTTAGCTGCGGGTAGATGACCACCACACAAAGGGCAAAAATATAAAATAGATAAAACACGCCTGCTGCGGTCATATTGGGTGATTCACTGAGTAAATGTCCAATGCGCGGTGCATAAAAGCGTTGGGTCATGGTTTTAAGCCATACGGCATCAATACCCAAAAATACCATGACGGCGATCAGATATACCCACAGATAGTTTAATGGTGCCATTGCTAAATCCTTGTGTCCTGTAATTAATTGTCCTGAACCCGTTACCGCGCAAATTGGGTTAACGGTACTGGGCTTTTTCAAGGCGTACTTGCACCACGCCAATGGTTTTTTCCAAAAATCCGGCTTCACAGTACGCAAAATAAAAATGCCACAAACGCATAAACGCATCGTCATAGCCGAGTACCTTGAGCTGCGGTAGCGCCTGCATAAAATTATAGCGCCAATCAATCAAGGTACGCGCATAATCATAGCCATAATCAACCAATGACGTTACTTGCATATCGGTATGGTCACGAGCTTGGCTGAGAATTTCACTGTTAGACAATAAACACCCGCCGGGGAAAACATGGGTTTGGATAAAATCCACACTATGCAAATATTTTTGATAACCCCGATCATTAAAGGTAATCGCTTGTAATACCATCAGCCCATTATCTTTGAGCAATCGATTACATTGGGCAAAAAAATCTGGCAGATATTCATGACCGACCGCTTCAATCATCTCAATACTGACCAGCTTGTCATACTTGCCGGTAAGCTCACGATAGTCTTGTTTTAGCAGGGTGATTTTGTCGGTTAGATTGGCAGCTGCAATGCGCCGTTTCGCTTCTTCATACTGCGCGTCTGAAATAGTTGTGGTGGTGACGCGGCAGCCATATTGGGTCGCGGCATAAATAGCAAACCCACCCCAGCCCGTGCCGATTTCAATGACATGATCGTCAGCTGTTAACTCAGCTAATTCACAAATTTTTGCCAACTTGTGGGTTTGGGCTACCGCCAAGCTTGATGAGGGTGTCGGATAAATTGCCGATGAATACATCATACGCTCATCCAAAAATAATGCATACATCGCATTGCCAATATCATAATGGGCTAAAATATTGGATTTGGCATTGTTTTTATCATTATGCCGATTGCGGTGTTGACGGTGCTCCCAGCGTTTGGTCACATTGGCAAATTTGGCTTCGATGGTATTGATGAGGGTCAAATTGCGGGCAATCAAGCGTAAAAATGCTGTTAAATCATCGGCTTTCCACAAACCATCAATATAATCATCAGCAAACGCAATTGAACCGCCTGTTAATAGGTGTTGATACACCTGCGGTGAATGAATGGTGAGTGTCACTGCCAAAGGATGATTGCCAATTTGTTCCCCTAGCGTTCGTTGTGTATCGCTCACTGGCGACTGTGTTACAGGCTCAGTATTCATCACCCTAACCCCAAAGGTTTTATGAGTCGCTACCTTACTCGCTACAGGGTCAGACTGATGGAAGGTATCAATGACGGTAAGATGACCCTGTTTGAGCTTTGATAGCAATAAAAATATTATTTGCCGCGCTGCTTTTGCCGCACTTTGTTGAACCGGCGTGAGCAGATGGTCAACAATTGGGTAGGGTAGATAGTCCGTAAACGAGCGCCGCTTGGCTAAATCGGATTGACGGCGTTTAACCAAGGTCTCCTTACCTTTTGATAGGTGATTTGACGGGTGAGAGATTGCAGTGTTTTTAGCCTCTAAAGAAGACGGTGTCATAGTCAATTCCCATAAAAAATTTCAGTAAATTACTGGGGTAAACGTTGGTTATAAGCTTGATAAGGTACACGTTTTAGCACGTATAATTTAAAAGCCTGCCAGTAAATTTGCAGTAATGATGTGGCACTCATCCAGGGTCGGCGCTTAATTGCCGTTATTACTGAAGTCTCATCTAATTGAACGCCTTTTAGACTCACGCCTGCATTAAACACTTTGCCGCGGCTATCTGTCAGTCCAATATCAATCACAACATCAAAGCCATTTTGCTCAGGATTGTCATTTGCCGATGCATAGCGTTTAGGGTGAATCTCAACACGCCAATGATATTGCTGATTGATGGGATTAAAAGGCGATACATGAAAACCTTTGTCATGTTGGTACAAGGTCTTTTCACCTGCGAGTAAAAAACCATAGTAATGGCGTTTGTTCCAAGGGGTGTTAGAGACTTCTGCCAAAAAATGGCTTGGCTGGTGGTTCTCATCAAAGCCAATATAAAAATTAACTGGGCTAAAATACCAACCCATATTACGTAACACGACCAAAGCCACCACCTCGCCAGTCGGCTGACTGCCAGTCAATTGCTGCCAAGTTTGTTGGGCTCTGACCAATAAACTAGCCGATGGCGCAGGTTGTCCTAACGAAGCGGTTAGGCGGTTATCTAAAGAGGCGTCTAATCGATTGATAGCAAAATAATCTGCTTGATGGAATTGATAAAGCGCCCAATGGTGCTGCGATAGCAGAGGGAGAGTCAATGATTGTTGCAGCGATTTTTTCAGCCATTTTTTCAGCCATTGGGGCAACCATGTTGGCACATGACTGGCGCTCATATTTACATTAGGTAATGGATTGTCCGCTAGCTGGGTTAAATTGACTGCCCAAAACCGATAGGGGTAATGAAATTCATGAGGGGTAGGGAGTTGTCTGGCATGCCAAGTCATACCTTGCAGGATTTGATGGGCAAATGTCATGATGATTTACCTTTGATGGGTGTTGCACAAATCATCATGTGCTAGATTTTGGCAAAACGCATGGTTGGTCGTGGCGGTTACTTGCCGTCGCTGCAGCACCGAGCGTTTTTTATCAGCGTGGCTCGGTAACTTTGATACGGTAAATTTTGCCGACGGTTTGCTGGGCTTATTACTGGGCTTAGACAGCCGTTTGATTTGTGCAGCGGTTGAGGCAGCTGTGGTATTGGTAGTGACCAAAATGTCGATATCCACCCCTAAACTTTGGCATACCCGCAAGCCACTTTTTACCCCATCTTCATGAAACCCATTAAACCAATAAGCACCACAAAAATGGGTATGCCGCTTCGCTGAAATTTCATGCCAGCGTTTTTGGGCATCGGTCATTTTGTTGTCATATACAGGGTGGCGATAATCCACACGTTTGATGACATGCGCCTCATTAATCGGCGTATTAAGCGTCACCAAATAGTTATGTTTTGCGCTCAATCGCTCAAGGATATTCATGTGATACGTCAATATAGGTTTTTGGTCAGCCACGCGCGCGGTGGGTTTATCTATCGCGTAATTCCAACTTGCCCAAGCCAGCGGTTTTTTGGGTAGAACTTGGGTGTCAGTATGCAAAACCGCTTCGTTATCTGTATAGTCAAAAGCCCCTAAAATAGCCGATTCAGTCTCAGTGATATCGGCTAGTAGACGTCTTGCTACATCGGCATGGCAAGCAAATACAACATCATCAAACACTTGGGTTTGACGCTTACCTTGATGAATAAATTCAATGCTAACGCCATCCTTGCCACGCGTCACCGATTGCACTGGGGTATTGATATACAGGGTTGTACCTGCTGCAGCGAGCCGAGTGATTAAGGCATTGACGTATTGTTTCGAGCCGCCCACCAAGGTAAACCACTGTGGGCGATTGACCACATCTAGCAGCCCATGATTGTCAAAAAACTGGGCAAAAAAGAGTAGGGGAAAACGCTTGGCGTCATTCATTCCCATCGACCATATCGCAGATACCATCGGCACCAAGTAGTTAGTTTTAAACAACTCGCCATAGTCATGACTGTCTAAATAATCCCCGAGTGTTTGCTGGCTTAAAGCTGCTTGCTGCATTTTATCGGCTTGGCGAAAATTCGCTAATAGTGATTTGGTCTCGCGATTAAAGCGTAAAATCTGCTGAACAAATTGCCAAAATCGGGGGCTTAGCACATGGCGGCGCTGAGAAAACAGACTGTTTAACGTGTGACCATTGTATTCAAAATTAATATAAGTATTTTTAACCGAAAAACTCATCTCAGCTTTTTGAAATGGCACATTGAGTTCATCAAGCAGGCGAATAAAATTGGGGTAAGTACGCTCATTAAATACAATAAACCCTGTATCGATGGCGACTTTTTCGGTTGATGGTCTAAACGGGCTGTTAAAAAACGGATTGTTAAAAGCTGAGCGCTCGGTAACGCTGACATCCAGCGTATTGACATGCCCGCCCAGATAATCATTGCTTTCAAATACCGTCACTGCATGACTGTCTTTGAGATAATACGCACACGTTAGCCCTGATACCCCACTGCCAATAATGGCAATATTTGGCTTAGTAGGATTGGAGACTTTGTGAGTAGCGTGCGGGGATTTTTTTGTAAACACTGCCATGTGCGGATATGCCTTTAAAGCCAAGTCAAATGATTAACAAGTCAAATGATTAAGTTGTATGAGAAAGTTTTGAGCCCACAAAATGCCATACGCCATCAGGTAACTGCGCCAACAGCTTTAAGGGCTGTACCAATGTCTGCGGAAATTCAATGACATTATCATCATTGGCAATGCCTTGTTGAATGGCTTGGCTGGCTTGCTGTACGGTTTGCAAAAAAGGCATTGGAAAGTCGTTCTGCAGCGTCATCGGTGTTTTGACAAATCCCGGTACTACCAAAGCCACTTTGACCCCATACGGTTGCAGGCTTATTTGCAAGGTTTTGCTCAGATAATGGATTGCCGCTTTTGAGCTACCATACCCCTCTGCACGCACAAAAGGCACTAAAGCTGAAGCCGAGCCGACGGTGACAATTTTACCTTTAGTTGCTTTCAGGGCGGGTAGTAGCGCTTCGATGGCATGCACTAACGAGCCGTAATTTGCGTTCATCACCCTCATGATAGACCGCGAATCAAAGTTTGGCATGTCAATGTATTCGCAAACACCTGCTGCCGCGATGAATAAATCCAGCGTTTTAATGTCGCTAAAAGCTTGCATCACGGCATCATACTCGGTTAAGTCAAGCTGAATCGTTTTTGCGCCCATCACTGCCAACGTGTGCAAAACATCGCTGTTTCGCCCCACCGTATACACCTCATGACCTTGGCTTAGATAATCCATTGCCAACTGTAAACCGATGCCTGAGGTTGCACCTGTAATGACGATGGATAAAGGCTTTGAGGAATTGGGGATGGACATCATAGCGACTCAATATAACAACTCAATACAAAATTTTGAAAACGACTTACCGCATACTATAAAAGAGTAGCCGATAGTTGGCAATAGTTTTTATACTATTTAGTATAAAAATATAATTATTGGTATATAATCAAATAATAAGTATCATAAAAAAATTTGTAGTATAATATTAGCTAATTTTTAACCTCATAAATATTAGAAACCTAAACATTAGAAACTTGTGATGAAAAAGTTAACGTTTAAACAGCGAATGATGCTAGAGCGTGAGTCGCTGATTATTGAAACGGTCAACCATTTGTTAGCCACCAAAGGCTATGACGCGATGACCGTCGATGAAATTGCCGATACGGTGGGCATTGCCAAGGCGTCATTGTATCGACATTTTCCCAGTAAAGAAGCGCTAGGCATGGCGGCGCTGGTTGATATCATGCACAAAGCGCTTGAGGTCATCAATCAGCTAAACGCGACCGACCAAACCGCCATCGATAAGCTCAAGGCGCTGACACAGTGGGCAATGCGACTAAAACTGGCGCAAAAAATGCCGAATCTACCGAGTGAAAACTCCCAACTGCGCGAACTGCTAATTGCCAATGACGATTACACCAACAACTTGGTCATGTTGTCAGATAGCATCGGTGAATGGATTGAGCAAGCGCAAGCAGAGGGTAAGTTGCAAAGCAACATACCAGGACTGGCAATTTTATATACCTTATATGCCAGAGCTTGTGACCCTGTACTGGGGTTTTTACGCTCATCTCAGCTGTATGACGATGATGAGATTATCACTATCGTGACCCGCACGTGTTTTGAAGGGTTAACCTAGATTAAGCTAATGCAGACCATTAAAAATAGATAGCTAAAAACCCAAGACAGCGTAGAAAAAAGTAGAAAAGTATGAGTAATTTTGTGATTCATCGTGAGCATGGCATCAGTAAAGCGCAAGCCTTTGAGATAACCGAAGACTGGATTGTCTCAGCAGAAAAAGACTATAAAATGCATTGCGATGTAGTGCGCAGTGATGAGCAAATACGCGTCAACTTTTCTCGTGCCGGTGTGACAGGTACGTTAACAGTGGATGATAAAGTATTTGATATGCAAGCAAAGCTTGGATTTTTATTCAAAAGTTTTTTGCCGCTGATAGAAAAGACGGTGAATCAAAATCTTGATAACGCATTGCAAGCTGTAAAAGACTGTTAGCAGATACAGTGAGGTTTAAGTGGCAGTTAGAGTTTAGCTTAAATTATTTTATTTAACATAATATACATTATGCGAAATGAAAGCTACCGGCGTCAAAAATGGGATATATGGCACAGTGATTAATTTAATGATGAAATGACAATTAGCAGCAAAACCATTTGCATTTATCAATCAATAATGAGTAGTATGCTCACTCAATTATTTATTTATCGTTTGTTTGTTTATCATTAAAATCGCCAAGGATTTATCATGATTGGATTTATTGCCCGTCACAGTACGATTTTTATGCCATTGTTTGGTGTGATTGGATTTACATTTCCTGACTTGTCGCATTTTGTCCTTGGGCTTCTGCCGCAGATTTTATTTTTCTTGATGTTTTTTACCTTGTTGGGCATTGACCAAACCCAGCTGATTAGACGCATGACGACCCAATATGTTTGGGGATTTGCCATCTTCCAAAGTGCGCTGATGAGCTTGGCGATGACCTTGATTGCTTATTTACTAGGTGTCCGTGGTGATTTGTTGTTGGCTATCGCGGGTCTGTCAGCCACCGCACCGCTATTTGGCACGGGCGCAATTGTGAATGCAGTTGGTTTTGATGCACTGCTAGCCATGGCAAAAACTATCACAGCCACGTTGGTCATGCCTGTTAGCTTACTGGTGATATTGTGGTTGCTTGGCAGCAAGGATGCCCATTTAGACTTTGTCCTGTATATTAAGCGGTTATTAATTTACATTATCGCCCCCATGATTTTGGCGGTCGCAGCACGGCAATATATTCCCCGTGATACGCTCAATACTTATTATCCAAAAATTGCCAAGTTTAACATTATTCTACTGATGATGTTTCCGCTTGGATTGATGTCGGGATTTAGACATACCTTTGACACCAATCCCATCCAGGCGTTAAGCTTATTTGGTTTGGGCACTGCCTTGTCGTTAGTATTTTACTTTTCTGCCTATTTTTTATACCGCCGCTTTGGCTATGAAAACGCCATTATCTCTGCGCTGGCTTGCGGTGGTCGCAATGTGTTATTGGCGTACACCATCACCACGCCGTTTATGGGTGCGATGTTTTTACCGCTGATTGGCGCGTACCAATTGCCTTCGTTTTGCTTGCCGTTATTGGGTAAAAAGATGGTCAAATGGCATACTATCGACAGCCAAACCAGCCTAAAATAATGCTGATGTTCAATGCGTTTGATTTATTCGTATGCTAACGTTTCAACTCAATCTACTGCCACAATTATCATCACAAGCCTTGTATGACATTTTTAGGGCGCGCTGTGAGGTGTTTGTTGTAGAGCAACATTGCGCTTATCCAGACATTGATGACACAGATTTGCTGTGTTGGCATTTACAGGGTTTTATTGATAATAGTCTGGCGTGTTATGCGCGGATTATCCCACCCGATTATCATTATTTGGGTTATGTCGCGATTGGTCGCGTGTTAACGGTTGGCGATTTTCGTGGTCATCATTATGGGCGTGATTTGATGCAAAAAGCCATTGAAATTTGCCAGCAATACTACCCTAGCCAGCCGATTTTTATCGCCGCTCAAACTTATCTAATCCACTTTTATCAAGCGCTCGGCTTTTGTATACAAGGTGACTATTACCTTGAAGATGGCATTGAGCATGTCAATATGATATGGGAAGTCAAACATGATGCTTAATCGTGCTGATTATCGGCTATATTTGGTCACAGATCGCAATTGCCTGCAACAGCAAACGCTTGAACAAGCCGTTGAACAAGCGATATTGGGCGGCGTGACATTGGTGCAGCTTCGAGAAAAAGCGATTGCTAGCAAAGAGTTCTATGAGCGCGCGCTGCGTATCAAAGCGATTTGCCACCACTATAACGTGCCATTACTGATTAATGACCGTGTCGATATCGCCCTCGCAGTTGAGGCAGATGGGGTGCATATCGGTCAAAGTGATTTGCCGTGTGGCGTGGTTCGGCAAATTTTAGGCAAAGATAAAATCATTGGGGTTTCCGCGCGCACTGCCCAGCAAGCCATCCAAGCGCAAGCAGACGGCGCAGATTATTTGGGCGTTGGCGCGATGTTTGCCACATCTACCAAACAAGATGCCCAAACAGTCACCATAGCGAGCCTAACGCAAATACGACAAGCGGTAACGATTCCGATTGTCGCCATTGGTGGTATCAATCACACCACCCTGCCCGCCTTACAACACGCGCTGCAATCTGCCGAAATGTCCACTGGTGGTGTGATTGACGGCGTGGCAGTCGTTTCTGCAATTTTGGGGCAAAAAGATGTCAAACTTGCCAGTGAACAGCTTAAAGAAATAATAAAAATTAAATAAATCAATCAGTTAGATTTTTTTATCAGTCGTAGCTGGCTATCAAAACGCCTTGCTTGCTGGGTGATAGGGTCAATAAACGCGATGGATTTTGCCAACAGTTGCAAAGGCTTCGTAAAATCGCTACTGCCTTGGGTCTTGACAGTATTAACAGTGGGATAAAAATTGTCATTTAACAGCGGCATACCTAAACTTGCCATATGCACTCGCAATTGGTGTTTTTTGCCTGTCACCGGGGTTAATCGGTATAAGCTAAACGCCCCGTTATTTTCAATCAATTCAATTGTGGTATGCGCATTGGGCTCACCTTGCGCCGTCTTGGTCAAAAAAAATGGCTCGCCACGCTCAAGTCTGGAATGGATGTGAAAGGGATAACTTAAATCGCTGCGAGTCGGTGCTATGGCGTGGTAAGTTTTGTGTATGTGTCTATCGGCAAACAGCGCATGATAGCAAGCTCGGCTACTTGGATTAACCGATAATAACATCACGCCTGCCGTGTCCTTATCCAACCGATGCAAAGGTGAAATGTCATTCACGGCTAGCTGCTGTAAGTCTGGATGATTTCTTAATTTAGCTAGTAGGGTTTGGCTGACATAGTGACCTGACGGTGTGACTGGTAAAAAATGCGGTTTATCGACCACCAGTAAATGTTCATCCAAATGAAGAATATTGGGCTCAAATGGAATGATAGGCTCATTTTCAACCTGCCTATAGTACAAGATAGTCTGCCCTGCCAAATAGGGCGAATCGTGTTTGAGCGGCTCACCACGCTCAAGACTAATTAAACCGCTGTCAAATCGTCGTTGCCAGCTTGCCAAACTAATATGAGAAAAATGCGCTGCCAAATAATCGATAAGTCGCCCTCCCACAAACGACTCATCATGGGGTAAATATAACTTACTGGGTTTTATGCCACGCTCTATCATATTAAATCTATCATTTTAAAAAATCACTTTATCGATGTTGTTTTACTTTACGCCCATTTAATGGGCTAACAACAACTGCACAGTTATCGCATGATTAATGCTTAGCACATCATTAGGCAGCAAAACATCATGTCGGTTGATGGTTTGACCGTTTCGGGTAATGCTGATGTTGGGGTCAATCTCATCAATCAGCAGCTGTCCTTGGGATTCGACAATCGCAAAATACACGCCACTGGCAAGCTTTAGGTCATTGGCGGCAAATAGAAGTAAGGCATGGGCGATTTGCGCTTCCCGACTGGCAAAAATAATCGGAAACTCGCGTACTTTTTGTTGGCGCTCCCCTAGCCCATCCACGGATTTTATGGTCAAAACAATCTGCTGTGGATTTTGGTTCAACTGCGGCAGTTTGCTTTGCGCTTGGCGTGGCGCAGTACTAGCAGTACTAAAAGCGGGCGGGCTTGATGCGATATAATGATTTGAGTTTGGCTGAGTCTGAGTCAGGAATTTAACACCCAGTTTAATCTCATTGCTAAATACCTCACCTTTTTGCAAACGTGCAATATCAGTTGGCGTGGCTTGCACTTTGGCTTTTAACCCAAATTGTGCTTCGCCGGACAAGGTTACCCCAATTGTGGCAAGCTTAGGTTTTAATACTTCATAACCGTAAGATACCAAATCAATGGCATCATGCGGGGTATGGGTGGATTCATGGGCATGATTAAAACTGCTAAATAACTGCTCCACCATCGCGGTTGTCAGTCCATCATTGGATTTTAAGGTGATTTGAGTAATCACTTGGGATTTATCCACCCATTGTTTCGCCGCTGCCATAATCGCATCGGTCAATAAATCTTGGTACGGCTTGGCTGATTTTTGGATGTTTGGCAACACAGTGACCATCGGCTTGGGCGCAGCTGTTGCCGTTTGCACCGGTGGTTGCACCCTCGTAGGTTGTTGTGGCTTAGAGGATACAGATGGCATAGGCTCAGTATTCACCAGTGGCGGCTGCATCGGTGCAACCGCAGGCACTGGATTAGGGATTGAAGGCGGTATTGTTGATTGCTGGGTCGGCATCGGAACCTGTTGCACAGGCATTTGATAAGCTTGAGCAGGCTGTGGTTGTGGCGAAACAGGTATTGCGGCTGAAGGCACGGGTGGCTGAATGGGTTCTGGCAAAGTTAATTGTGTGCGCTCAGGGTAGAATCCCGCCTCGGATTTTTCTTCAACAAAACGTGGAATCAGTCGCCCTAACAGGCTTTGATATAGACTGGGTTTTTCGTCTTCATCATCTAGGGCATAGCCGTCAAGCCGTTGAATCAACAAAACGACCGAATTATCTGCTTCGCTCGCTGTGTCGTCGTCATCCGCTGTTTGGGCGGCATGGGTTTTAATCGGCAGTATATGAATATCAGGCATGGTGTATTTGAGCGATTGGGTAAAGTGTCGGTAGCTTTCTGCCATTTTCTTATTGGCAGTGATATCAAAACTCGTCGGAACGGAGAGCTGAACACTCACCCGTTGTAAGTCATCAATGGCGGTGGTGTAGAGGCTAAAGAAATTTTCCATTTCATCAAACACATCGCTTGGGTGTTTGTCGTCAATGATAAAACGGTGATTGGTGGTGATGTAAGCCATAATTTACTCTTAATGATTAACTTTTTTATTAATGGGTTTGTGTTTTTTTAACAGCTTGCGTAGCATCAGTTACTGGACTAGCCACTGAATCAGCCAGTGGGTTAGCGTTTGCAGGACGGCTAATCGCCGAGCTTTGATACATCTGTTTGGCTAACATCATGCCGGCCTGTACCGCTCGATTAATGCCATCACGAGGGTCATCGACCAAGCCGTTTTTAGTCCAGTTACGTTCAACCAATACTGCTACCGCTTTATCCCATTTGCCATTTTTATCTTTTAACCCATAGACAAACCATTTATACGGACGAGCATAACACGCCACCGACGGCTGAGCTTTGCCTGCGCGAATGTCTGCATTGTTACACAGATTTGCCACCATACTGACGGTGACATTGGGGGTATAAAAGCTGCGACCGTTTTGGCGGGTGGGATAGTTAAAGCCGGGTGTGCCTGTTTTGCCTACCATTACGCCCTGTGTCCAGGCACAGCTACCAATCGCTTGGTTACAGGCAGTAAAAGCTGTGCCGTTGCCGCCGCCCAAGCCTGTGCCTGCTAGCAGCGTACCTGATAATAAATTGAGCGCACCACGGGCGTCAGATTGGTTGATGCCCAGTGGCATGGCGCCGAGTTGGCTGGTAGCTTTGGTCAATGTCTCTTGACTTTGGGCATCGCCTCGCCAGGCTTTAGGACGCAGCGGAATTTGATTGACGCCCCACAAATCCTCAATCAAATGCACGCCACGACGCCGGGTCGCGCCATTATCGGCAATCAGCAGATTGGCAAACATATCTGACACACCCAGTACCGAGGTTTTGGCATTACCTGCGCCAAACACTTGGTTCATGCTGGCATTGAGCATATCGCCCCCTTGACGACACGCCCCGTTCATACGTCCGCCATTGGCTTTGACACAGCTTGCCACTTGGCTTTCGGTAAATTGTAATTGCTTGGTGGTGTAATCTTGCTTGCCATCGGTGAGCAGTACGCCTGAAAAATAGCGGCTTTGTAGCATCGGGTCGCTATTATAGGCTTTACCAAACAATAAATCTTTAAACCCACAATTCACGCCCCCTTTATCGGCACAATTCACACTCCAGCCCATGTCATCACTGGCTTTTTTAAAGGCGGGCATGCCTGGGCAAACGCCTTGTCGGTCACGTTGCAATGACATCGCACTGGTGGTGCGGTGACAATATAAAAAGTTCGCCACTTTTTCGGTAGATGAGCTTGCCATCACTTGTTTGAGATATTGCGCTTCAGGGGTTTGCATATTTTTAAACCGTGGATTGGCGCGTACCAGTGCCAATGCTTGTACGGTTTTAACGGTCGAACCTGGGTACACGGTTTGGTATAACGCATGGTTCATGAGGTTTTGCTTGCTCCAGTCTTTTTTCCACAGTATCGGGCAACCTGTGGGCTTAATCGTGGTATCGCCATTATCGGCACGGTAGCAGTTGGAGTCAGCGCTAGCAAGGGCAAGCACGCCTTGGGTTTTGACATCAATCACCGCGATACCGATACTGCGTACCAAGGCGTTCTCATACATGCCATCCGCGACGTTTTGCAACGCAGGCGACAGCACGCTATTACAGTCCGCGGCATTGGGATTATTGGTGACACAATCCGCTACTTGCTGCGCGGTGGTCTGTACGGCGGGATCTAGGGTTAACGCCATGTTGTAGCCGATTTTGATATCTGAGCCATCGACATTGATACTATTGATTGGCGGTGCCGTGAGTTTTTGCCACCAGCTGCGTTGATCATTTTTTTGTTGGTAGCTTTGATAAGCGTCCAATAACTGGCGGTCAAAATGGCTGGCGTGAATGTTGGACAATTCGCTATACATCAACCCTAGGTTGGTCGGCAAAGCAACCTCGGTTTTGCTGGTGGAGGCAATCCGTTTTTTCGGGTCTTGCGTGGGTTTGTCTTGGAGGGTTTGCAGCACGCCATTGGCTTGGTTTTGAATATCGTTTTTGGTTTTAGTAAAAGCATTGTTGGGGTCAGATGCTGGTGCATTGGGTAAAGTCGCCGCCCCTGTCAATGATTTCGCCAACAAGGATTTGACTGACACCGGAATCAATCTAGGGTTGTTACAAAGCTGGGTTAATGGGTCAACGTCACCTGTGTCAGTCATGGTATTGCTACGATTATCGACGTACAGGTAGCCTGTTTGATTGTCCGCCGTTTTGGCGGTTTTGATGTACACACAGCCCGGCAGCCCATACCAAGGGTTGGTTTGGGTGAGCCAATTGGTTGGCATATGGGCGACATTGGGGTCGTTTTGATTGCGGCGATTGGGCTGTTGTTCTCGCCATTGTAGCTGCAACAATCGCTCCGGGCTAGCAAGCGTTTTTAGCGCAAAGGCTAACGCGTCTTCGTTGATATGTTGCTCACAGGCTTGTTGCCAAAGGCTGGCAGTTTGCAGTTGGTATTGGTTGGCTAGACGTTTTTGCTGGTATAAGGTCAACAGACTTTGATTGACTCGGTTGATACTGTCGGTAAAACGGGCTTGGTTTTTGGGCTGAGTTAAATCGCACGTTTTGGCAGGCGTGGCGTTGACCGAACTTGATAGATTGGCGTTTGCACTTTGGGTATTAGTATTTTGGCTGTTGGCTTGGTTGACCACATCCGCCATACCCAGGTTATCGACGACAAGTGACACGGCGTTTTCGTTCGCCTCTGCATTGTAGGTGGTATTTGAGGCGGTTAAGGGCGAGAGATACCACGCCACCCAGCCGATAAGACCGACAACAAACACCACCAAAATCACTTGTAAGTTGGTCAAAATGGTTTTGTAAAGCGCTTGAGAAACCCGAAAACTGGCAACTTTACCGTCGTTTTTGATTTTTTTGTTAGTATTTTTTGTTTCACTTGCTTGCGTATTGTCGGAGGTATGGGCAGGCGTGGTGATTTGTTCAACATCTACTGAATCAGCGACATTTTCGTCCTGTGACAGCGTGTCAGAACCTGTGTTGTTGACAGTTTCTAAATCGCCACTGTTCATAGTTTCTTGACTGTTTTCGTCTTTTGGGGTTTGGTTTTCGGTCATTTTGAACCTTTAATTTTTGCAAGCCTTACTAAAATTTGACGTTTCTACGATTGGATAAGTTATTGAGCATAGGGTTTACGGTTTATTGCCGTCCAACATCAACTTTGGCTGAAACAGCGCCAAACTGAGCATAATACTATTGAGCCATAAATTACTGGTGCCATAACTTAAAAACGGCAACGTCACCCCCGTGAGTGGTAAAATTCCTAAATTCCCCGAAATGGTGACAAGTGCCTGAAACACCGTGATCACCACCCATAGCAAAATCACCCACGCCAGCAAAAAATAACCACCCGACAACAGCCGTGATTTCATCTGCTCACTGGCAAACGCCATCTGCTGACGGGCAATGAGCGCAAGCCAAGCAAAATACACCATCATCAGCACCACGCTGGCCCCGATACCCACCACTGCCATCACCGAGGTAATCGTATAGTCACTTTGCATCTGTAGCGGCACGCCCTGACAGCCCGACAAATGGCTAGTAGTTAAGTGATAACCACACCACGGAATATCGCCAAACCCATAGCCAATCATCGGCACACTATCGCGAAACCAATGCAAAATCGCCATCTGATCGTTGCTCGCCACAAACGGATTGACCCACGCATTGACCCGCTCGGCAGTACGCGCATCAAACCCGCTTAAATTCACCAATACCATCATCAGCAAAAGCAAAATCGCGGTACTCGACAATACGCCCAAAATATAACCCCGTCCGCCCATTTGGAAAATTTTGTTGGATAGCGCCACACCCACCAAAAAGGTAAACAAAAACAAAAATACCAACATGGTGCCTTTTTCATTGGCAATACCCAGTGCAATAAACGGCAACACCACCGCGAAAGCAAGCAGCAGGGTCATTTTTTTGGAGCGGAAAAACAGATGATTAATCAAGCCGCGTTGGTTAATCGCCAAAAACACGCCCAAGAACACCATCAGCCAAATCTTTGACAGTTCAGCGACTTTCGCACTGTCACTGTGAATCAACACTGCCAAGCCCAAATAACCCACCGCAAAGGCAAGCAGCCACACACGGGCTTTAGTCATCGCCGATTTGACATTGCCCCAACTGCTGTGTAGTAAGTTATTGGCAACGAGGGTTTTAAGCCCCCAACTAACCAAACTGCTAATCGGGCGAGCCAGGCTAATAAACACAAAACACCAAAACAAATCTTTGAAATGATTGAGAAAAATATAACGCAGTGACAAATAACTACGGGTGCTTAAGTCAAATAAAATCATCAAGCCAAAGGTGGTAAAACCCACAAATAATGGATAAATCCATACTGATGACTGTATTTCCCGATTATCAGGGAATTTTTCCATCAACCGACGCATGGGCGAAAAAATCGTCAATACACTCAGTAACACGCCGACGCAAAACATCACACCCCCCACCATCATCGGCAATATCACTGTATGGCTAACACCTGCAATGACCAGTCCCCACACAGTGATGGCTATCGGTAACACTTCCAGCCAGTGCTTACGCCGAGACAGCCACAGTAACCCCCACGTCACCCATGACCAAATACACACCTGCGTGAGCATTCCCAAATGCATGGGCGTGCCAATTAACGGCAGTAAATTGTTCGCTTGCAGGGCTTTTTGTTGGTTGTTATTAGCGTCATAGATACTGGCAACATCATTTGCTGATTGATTTAACAGTTTGGCAATAGCAGGCTGATTGCTAAACAAGCGATTGTAGGCAAAACGTCGATTGCCATCGGCGACCGCAAGCATTGACACGGCAAAATTAGCTTGGTCGGCAGGGGATAATTTATCGGTTTTTACCGCCATTAGGTTGTTTAAACTATCGAGTTGCCCACTAGCGTTAAGGTGTAGCCAATCTTGGCGATTGCTGAGTTTATCGCCACCCAAATTCACTTCGGTTTCATTTTCAACCAGCTCGGTTTGGCGTTGCTGTTTGCCTTGGGCTTGCCATGCGGCCGCTAAGGCTTGTTGGGTTTTGGTAAAATGTTGCTTTGCCTCACTCATTAATTGTGCGGGCTGACTGGCTTGGGCACAGGCTTGAGTCATGCCATAATTGGGGTCATTACGGTTGTCATACAGATTAGTAATGACATTGTCGCCACAATATTTGCTGAGCAGTTGCGGTTTGGCGATGCCTTCAGTATAGCTGGTGAGTTCGAGTTGATAACGCTGCAGTTTGGGTGAATGGGCGTAATCTGCCAGTAAAAATGCGCCAATTAACAGGAGCCATACCACCGCTAAAATTATGATTTCGCTCAACGTTTGCGCTTTGGCGTTAGGTTTTTTGCTGGCTTTTGTACGACTCACTATGTTTAGCATGGGGTTTTCCAAATTGATTAACTTTTTTTATTGCTATCCCTGTTTAAAAATTAATTGGGGTCATACAACACCACCGTACGCGCGATTAAATCATGCAGCGTTTGTTTACGGGCGGTAAACCACATCAAAAAACCAAATGGCAATAAGATAAGCTTTAAGGTTTCGCGGATTAACGCATGGAAAAAATTAACCCGTTGTCCCTGCATACCAAACACCCACATACCCATAATCACCTTGCCCACCGTTGCTTGTCGTCCCAAACAGGTCAATAACGTCATATAAAATAAATAAAATCCATACGCTATCAAGGCAAGCGTTTGATCGGTAAACCCACGAATGCCAAGCTGGGGTAAAATCTGTGGCAACAATAATTGATAAGCCAATCCCAATAATAAACTGACTAACGCTAAATCAAATAGATAAGCCAATGCGCGGCGCACAAAACCTGCATACAGCATGGTATAAGCCGGCTTACGAGTCTGCAGCGCGGTTGAAGGCAGCTGACTGACAGCTGGCGTTGGGTATTGGCTAGGTTGCTGTGGCTGTACTGCGGGAGCGACATAATGTTCGGGCTGGGTCACCTGAGAGGGCTGAGGCGCGTTATAGGCACTGTCATAGGCATTATAGCCACTTGACTGTACAAACGAATTCGCTTGCTGCGGCTGAGTATGATTATCAGATTGTTGCGCAAACTGACGACTGCCACAATTTGGGCACATAACCGCAGTTTTTGGTAATTTTTGACCACATTGTTGGCAGACAATAATCATAGATGTTTACTACCCTATTTTCATATTTTCATATTTTCAATTTGATAAACTAATTTGACGATCCAACCACCCAGTTGTATGGCGGCAAACACTCAGCAGGCACAGGATTGGCGCCGCTACTGTTTTGCTGGTCGATAATGGCTAACACTTTCTCGGCGATGGGTACCAGTTCTGGATAGGTTTGCGGATAATTTAACATGTTTTGGCAACGTTTTTGTTGATCGTCAGTGGTATAAAACTGTGCCAATAACGACCCCACTGCGCCTTTGTCATCACCCGCTTGCAGTGCCATTGCCGCTGCCAATTCAATCATATACGTATTGGGATATTTGCTGCTATCACGCGGCGTTTGTAGCGCATAAAGCAAAAAAGATTTGCTATAAGGATAGTTGTTTTTAAATAAATAATAAGCAAAATTGGCGACATATTCGCCTTGGTTGGGATTGTATTTCACTGCTTGCGCTTGAAGATAAGCGGCGGCTTTTGGGTCTTTTTTGCGCCAGTAATAGCTTTTTGCTGCTTCATTGAGTTGTTTGGCGAGCGTTTTATTCGTGGGCTGCTGTTTAAAATAGCCCATATCCGCGTTGCGAAAGGCTTCAAGCGAGTATTGCTTTGTCGCATTGATATCTTGGCTGTAACCGAGCTCTTGCAGCTGTTTGAGCGATGGCTCGGCAAACTCACCCACCTTGACTACGTTATCAAAAAACTCAGGGCTAATACCGAGCGTGTCTTGATACAGCTTGGCTACGCTAGTTTGCGACGAGGAAGAAAAAAACCCATTTTGCGCTTTAAGCGCTTGCGTCATAGTGGCTTTTGCTGTTGGCAGCGATTTGATGATGGTGCTGTAACTATTTTGGCTTTTTGGTTTTTTTTGTGGATTATCATCGGTGCTTGCCGCTTGGGCATTATTGGACTGATTGTTAGTGGCTGATTGAGATGTTGTGGGTGTTGAGGCGGATTTTAACCTTGATACGCCATAGCCACCGATTGCCACTAGGCCAGCAATTAGGGCAGCAATCATCGCTATCAGCCACCCTTTAGAGGGCTTTTTGACAGATACCTCACCGGTGGCAGTGGTATGCGGTGGCGAAGTGGGTGCTGTCATCGTATCTGCCATTGTGTCTGGCATCGCCATTGAATGAGTCGCCGCTGTTTGGGTGGCGTCGTCGACTGCATCCCCTGCACCGCCGACATTGATGGGTTGGCTCGGCGTGACCCTGTGACTGTTAGCCTGAGTATTGAGCGATTGCTCAAGCCGACGATTGTTTGCCAATGTCTCATCATCCATCAAACCAGTCAAAGCCGCGCTTAGCTGATGATTTGGGTGATTTGCGGCAGTGGACGCTACAGAAGCACGGGTGGGCGTGGTTTGCCAGACGCTAGTTGTCGCTGCAGCGCTGATTGCGGGTACAGGCGTGACGGGCTTGGTTAACGGGTTATTCGGTACGGTTAAAAACAGACAGCGATGACAGGGTTTACCGACAAAATGAATGTGGCTGGCATCATTGGGATAGTTTTCACACACTTTAAACTGGCGGTGTTGAACCAATCCGCGTAGATGGTTTTCCCACTCGGCGGCGCTTGGGCGATCAGTTGCATGGGTGGATAAAAACGCTTTATCAAACATCGCACGGGTTTGTTCATCCCAACACACATGAATGCTGTTTTTGAGCGGTGCAATCTCTGGCTGTGGCTGCAAGCCATAAGCATATAGCCGCTCTTTGATAAATTGGTCGGTGTTGCGATGGGCAGCATTTTTTAATCGGTCTGACACAGGGATAAAATAAAATGGATGAATACCATTGTTTAAAATTTTAAACAGCTCAATCGCCAGTACAAAACGGTCGTGTTTTTCATCCAATAAACCAATATCTTTGTGTTCATGATACTCAGGACTGGTCATTTCAGGTGAGATTACAGGACTTGGATAAACGCTGCCATCACTGGCAGTAATACGATAGCTATCACAGTCGATAAACCCAACGATAAAGCCTTTATAATCATCATCCATGCCCGTGCTTGGCTCTGGCATCAGACGTATATTGGCTTCTTTAAAATCAATAAAGGCATGCCCATGACCATGCAAGTCCGCCATCAAGGCGCTAATATTGGCACACAGCTGCACACGATAATTGAGACTCTGCTGATACGCGGTCAGTTTTGCTGCCTCTCTTGGGTACATAAAAGGATTGAGCGATAACGACCTATCAAAGTCCAGCTCTGGCATGGCATAGCCAATGAGCTCATCATGTTCGCCGACAATCAGATGTCTCACCCAAGCAAACTGGGTATACCCTACCCCATTAATCACTTCATAAATATGCTCAGGCGGGCGCGCCATCATGGCTTGTAGTTTGGCAAGGCTGGGGTTTTTGGGATCGGTGGGATTTTTAAAGATTTTTGCCACCAAATTGCCCGTGCCAAACAGATTACCAAGACGGTAGACAATGCCCATACCGCCCGAGCCGATCTCATGAGAGATAGGCAAATCAATGGTGATACGCTGATTGTTTGCAATTAAATACGGCATGGACTATCTCTTCAGATGGGCAGATGAGGTGGGTAAAGCGGCTAACTCAGTGCTAGCAGTAGCACTCATATGATTTACTGGCTCAGTAATACCCAAATAGTATAGCTGTATTTGCTGATTGCCGCTAGAATCGCTGACCGTGCTAGCAGGCAAACCCGTAGAGGCGGTAGCTGCTGTATGGCTGGTAGAGCTAGTTAAAATTTCTGCTAACCCTTTATCGAGCGTCAGACTATCCAAGATTTCCGTATTTTTGCTTAACCCAGCTATTTGGCTTATCATCGATTTGATAGGCAAGCTAATTTGGCAGTTGTAGTAATTCATGGTGGGCTGGATGGTGACACCCAAACTTGTCAAATCATGGGTATCGGTAACTGGCAAGCAGCTTGCTTTAGCGGCAAGTTTGACAGCATGATTGTTAAATTGTGAGTCGCTCAAAGTAGCCGCCAAAGCAGCATCGGTATGTTGGTTTTGCAACGCTGTACTCGCTGCGCCACTGGCAACCGTTGCAGCCGATGGGTTTTTATTAGCGACCACCGTGGTAATAGTGGCGGATAACAATGGCTGATTCACACCATTTTTGTTTTCGTTTTTAGTGTCGTTTTTAGTTTTAGCGCTGCTTGTTCGTTTGGAGTTTTGCTCGATGACATCGATAGACTGACCTTGCGGACTGGCTACTATCACCTTTAGGATGGGATCATCGCTCGGATTGCCACTATCGGTAAGCGTTGCGGCTTTGCTCAAATCAATGACATAAGAATCATCCAGTGTGTGCGCGGTCAGTGGGGGCGTTATAGCCGAGGTGGGCGTTGTGCTCGCCACCGATGCCGCAGTATTGGCATTGTTGACAGTTTGCGTGGGCAGCAAGCGATCTTTATTTATCCAGCCCAATACACCTGTGCCAATGAGCATCGCGGCGCCAGCCATCATAGCGGTATTACGCCGCTGTTTAGTTGCGTCACTGACGGACTGCGAAGGGGGCAACACCTGTGACGTTGTGGCAGCTGGCGTTGCAGGAGCACTCTGTACAACACTGGCGTGCGGCTTTGGGTTAGGCGCTATGTTATTGATGTTATGAGAGCTTATGTCATTAAATGCTACGTCATGAGGTGTGCTAGTGGCACGGGTATTTTTATGATTGACAGCATCGGTATGCCAGACCGTGGGGTTGTTTGGTGCGGTCGCTATGATTTCAGTCACTATAGTGTCATTCTCTAGGGTTTCATTTTGCCCCTCAACCATCGGTTCAAGGTTTTGATAATGCTGTTGATTTTTTAATAACACCACCAAGGATTTATCATCACCGGTTAATCGATAGGTCGCAGGGTTGCCAAGCGCCTGTTCAATAATCGCGCTGCCCTGCTGTGAGCTTTGACTTTGGGTTAAATTAAACAGCAAGTTGCCAAAAAAAGGGCGGTAAATTTTGGGCGTAACACTTGCGCCTTCAAATACCAAGTCCGCACAGCCATCCGACATCAGTGCAAGGCAATCCACTTGCGATAAATCAATGGGCTCAACCCGTAAGAAGGATTGCCAATTGTCTTGGGTGATAAAATGCGTCTCATTGACGTATTCATTCTTGCTATCGTCCCCGTACACTTGCAAGTTGGTAAAATAATCAATGTGAGGATGGCGGACAACAAATTGGCTGGTGATAAGAGGACTATCACCGATTTGCACCAATAGTGCTTGATGATTAGAATGGATGAGTAGCCCAGTAAAGGTGGTGTGATAATCTCTTAGGCTTGATTCAGCGGGCAGCTGCGACTGCAGGTCGAGGCGTATTTGTGATAATTGCTCGATAATTTGCTGTGTAAGTTGTCCTAAATCAAGCGTAATGCCGCTGCTACTGACACTGCGACTAACACCGAGACTGAGCAGCATTTTTCCAATCGATTGACTAAAAAACGCTGCCCCCGCTTGGCTAAATTTTGCCGAGCCCGCCCCATCACATACCACAGCGACCATACCGTGTTCGGTTTTTTGCAAATAGATACTGTCTTGATTGGGCAGGTTGCTGTCGATATGGGATTTACCAATACTGGATGCGCCATACACTTGCCAAGATGATTGGACTGATGATTGCGATGTTTGCGCGAACGAATCCGTGGTTTGGTTCATCATTATCCCCAATTTTTTTAGGTTTTTTTATTGTCATGAGCGTTAAAGGTAATTGTCTTTACTATCAACTTTGAATGGTCGCCCACGGTGAGATGCTCCCTAATTGCACGGTTTCCCCAGGCGCAGATTGTGAGACGGTCTTAAGACTCGCGGACAACCACACAAAAAATTCGACAAATTTAACGGAGTTGAGATGCACGGGCGGGGTTAAAATCGACAGTTGCTTGAGCATCTTAACTTCTTGCACGCCTGCGTCAATGGCAATCGGATAAATAATACATTGGTTATTTTGCTCGGCTTGGTGACATTGATTGATAGCCGCCTGCCACACATCTTGGCTATCGGTGGGCAGACCATCCGTCATGGCAATGACCCAAGGACGGGTATAATTGATACCATTGTCGCGTAGATTGATACGCTCTTGCTCAATCAAATTGAGCGCAAGTAACATACCTTGCCCGAGCGGCGTCATGCCATTTTCACGAAATTTAATGGGGAAAAAATCAATCGCATCTGTCCAATCCATCATCAGCTCTGCAGTGTCATTGACCCCGCCCACAATGACAATGGCTAAACGCACACGGTTGCGGGCTGTTTCATCTTTCATCAAATCATGATAAAACGCCTCAATCCCTTCATTGAGCATATCGATACGGCGTTTGTCGCCATTGCCTGAGCGTATCGCCATTGAGCCTGACAAATCCAACACCAAAACGCACAGGGTACGCTGGGCAACGTTATTGCCATAGTCGATTTCTCGAAACTGGGGGGTGAGGGCTTGCGGGATGGATGGTGGCGTAGACTCAGCTGGGTTTTGAAAATTGGGTATGGGGTTGTGGGCGACCATAAAGATATCCTATTTTTATTAAAATTATTGTAATCGGTATCTCAGCAAAAGCCGATACGAAAAGCAAGGTTTTTTGTGGGGATTTAATTAACAACAGTCAAAAATATTTCTACAACCTTACCAGAAGGGCTTACTCCCCCGCCCCATTAATCATAAGTCATACACCATCACTTATAAATCATAAGTTATAAAAAACCCCTAACAGGCGGTTAAGGGTTTTGATGATTTAAGCTATCTTAGTTTTTTAACAGGCTTATTTAATAAGCCCATGTAATACGCTTAGTCTTTTAACACTTCTGCCATGGCATTGGCTACATAGTCGATATTGCTAGCGTTTAGACCGGCAACCGAGATACGGCCATTAGCGACCATATAAATACCAAAATCTTTGATAATGCGCGCTACTTGTTCAGGGGTGAGACCGGTATAGCTAAACATACCGTTTTGCTTGGTGATATATTCAAAACTGCGACCGGGTAATTTGGCTTCTAAGCTATCGCGCAGTTTTTGGCGCATGTCTTTGATACGATCGCGCATCACATACACTTCTTGTACCCATTCATTGAATAACGCTTCGTCATTCATCACGATATCAACCACGTGACCGCCATGCGAAGGTGGGCTTGAGTAAATGCGGCGGATATTGAACTGCAATTGACCTTGTACCGCTTTGGCTTGTGCTTCGTCTTTACACACCACAGATAAACCGCCAACGCGCTCACCATACAGTGATAGATTTTTTGAGAATGAGTTACTGACAAAGAACATCAAGCCCATGTCCACTGCTTTGCGAATCGCATAGACATCTGCATCCATGTCTTCACCAAAGCCTTGATAGGCAATATCCATAAAGGCAAGCAAGTTTTTCGCTTTTACCACTTCAAGCACTTTATCCCATTGCGCTTGGGTCAAGTCAACGCCTGTTGGATTATGACAACAGGGATGCAGCAACACCACATCATGGGCTTGCAAGGTGTTTAAAAAGGCAATGAGCTCATCAAATTTGATGCCATTGGTTGCTGCATCATAGTAAGGATATTTGCCCACCGTAAAACCAGACCCTTCAAAGATACCAATATGGTTCGCCCACGTTGGGTCAGACACATAGCATTTGGCTTGGGGAAACCAAGCATGAATAAAATCAGCCCCGACTTTGAGCGCACCTGAACCACCGATGGTTGCTGTGGTTGCTACACGCTGGTCTCTTAATACTTGTGCGTCTTTACCAAACAATAGGTTTTGGCAAGCCGCGCGATAACCTGGCAGACCGTCCATTGGCAGGTAGGGACGTGGTTTTGGTGGATTAGCGATTTGTGCTTCAGCTTTTTGCACACAGTTGAGGACGGGTAATTTACCGTCATTATCAAAATATACACCCACACCCAAATTAACTTTGTCGGCACGTGGGTCTTGTTTATGCTTGTCCATCAGCCCCAAAATCGGGTCACCTGCATACGGTTCTACATGTGAAAACATGAATAGCTCCTACATTTAATTGATAAGTTTGACTGCTAAAAAATTTACGCTAACGTGGCATTGCCCAAATATTCAATGTCAACGGATAAGGATAAACCTTGTAATACAATAAAACAACCGTCACGCCTATTTTTTTGCTGGTCTAAGCGCTTTAATTAGCAAAAATTCAAGCCTTTTAAAGTGTCCTGTTCAATGGGTTAATTGACCCATGCAGTTACATTTTTTCACAGCAGCTATCGCATAAATTGCAAATTTTGCGTGTTATTTACATTTATAACTTATATTTCTATCAACAATATGCGCATAATAATTTTATCAATCCGGTGTATATTTTTGAGGAAACACAACATGATGACTGCTATAAAAAAATCCCAAATCGTTGCCGCGACAGTTGCGGTGATTGCCATGAGTGCCGTGGCAACCCCCAGTCATGCGCGTACCGTTAAAGCCGCCGCTAAGAAAACGACAACGGTAACCACGACCCGCGTGGCGCCAAAAACCACAACAATTGTCAATCAACATATCGATGGCACGAGCGATACGGTGATGGTTCGACCCAATGGATTTACCATTGTTGACGGTATGCCATTTTACCCGACACAAATTGTCACCACGCCGACCTATCGCACTGTCTCTACCTCTACGCCTGTCGTCACTACCCCAGCCCCTGTGTTAACAACAGCACCTACTACAACACTGCCTAGTACAACTGTAGTATCAACATCGAATGTCAATACCACCGCCCCAGTGACGGTACAAACGGGCTCAGGCGCGACAGTAACCGTGTCAAAACCTGCTACGGTTGTTTCTACTACCACGACAACCCCCGTATTGCTACCGGCATCAACGCCTGCGGTAGCGACAATGACCACCATGCCTGTCACCACCGCACCGGCTATTATCGTGAATCCGTGATTCTTAACCCCTAATTTGTAATCCACCAAAAGCAAGACGTCACACATTGTCGTCTTGATTTTTTTTAACCGTATTTTTAGTCGCTGATAAGGTAAAATACTCATCTTAAGTTTAATTTTGCAACCTGTTTTTTATGTTTTTATCCGCTGATATATGAGATATGTAAGGTTTACGCGATGAATTATGTGTCGCCAAAACCTTGTGCCTTGCGCACAAATTCAATGGCTATATTCATCTAAAAACCATTCCGGGTGCGTCTGCTGAGCTGATGCAGGAAGCAGGATTGTATGCCGATCGCTTAAGCGTTAATATGGAAATCCCCACCAAATCTGGCTTGGCATTGCTCGCCCCTGAAAAAAACCATGACGATATGAAAGCGCCAATGAAAGTGGTGCAAGAACAAATCGTGGTGTTTAAAGACAGTAAAAAGCAACACAAACATACCCCAAAATTTACCCCAGCGGGTCAAAGTACCCAGCTGATTGTGGGCGCAGCGCAAGAGACCGACTTACAAATCATCCGTTTATCGAGCCATTTTTATCAAGAATATGACCTAAAACGGGTGTACTATTCAGGGTATGTGCCTATGCTCAGTGACAATCGCTTGCCCGCCATGGGTACCCCTGTGCCGATGGTGCGAGAAAATCGCTTGTACCAAGCGGATTGGTTAATGCGTTTTTATGGATTTGAAGCAGAAGAAATTCTACCCGATGACCATCCGTTTTTGGATTTGGACTGTGACCCCAAATTGGCTTGGGCGATTCGTAATAAGTCACATTTCCCCGTCAATATTCAGACCGCGCCCTACAAAATGATTGTGCGTATTCCTGGTATTGGCACACGAACCGCCAAAAAAATTGTTCAGGCACGAAAATTTTCGACGTTGACGCTCGAACATCTCAAGCAAATGGGCGCTGCCGTAAACCGTGCCAAATACTTTATCGCACTCAAAGGTCGCAATGAGCATTTAAGTCATTT
>ERZ500974.18-NODE-18-length-65076-cov-6.577306_pt1 | contig 65076 bp, 64 predicted proteins | sample MGYA00248868_ERZ500974 | MGnify/ENA primary metagenome ERZ500974 (study PRJEB25958, sample SAMN03398564) | human skin metagenome | study: EMG produced TPA metagenomics assembly of the Human Skin Microbiome Metagenome (human skin metagenome) data set.
GGCTTGACCGTCTTGCAGAAGGAATCCCCGAACGATAGGGAGGGGAGGAAGTCAAGGGTACTGCTGAGCTTTGGTATCGATACGCTTGGTCACCTGTGGGTGGTGGCATCGCTTCAATGTGATTAAACTTGCGCTAACTATAAAAAGTCAAAATTTACCCCAAAAAGCTATTGATTTTGATAAAAATATGCTAAACTACTGCCCTTTTTGGTGTACCTAAACTTTGCTAAAACTGTATTTATGCTGTTTTTCAATTGTTTGGGTCTTTTAGGCTCTAACCACTGAACTAGATTCAATTGATTGCATTTACAGAGAGAACATTATGGTAGTTATCCGTTTACAACGCGGTGGTGCGAAAAAACGCCCATTTTATCAAATCGTGGTAACCGACTCACGCAATGCCCGTGACGGTCGTTACATCGAAAACATCGGGTTCTTTAACCCACTAGCGCAAGGTCAAGAAGTGCCATTACGCATCAACGCTGACGCTTACCAAGCGTGGATCAACAAAGGTGCCCAACCTTCTGACCGTGTTGCCGCTTTATTTAAAGCAGCTAGCAAAGCACAAGCAACGGCTTAATTTTTTATAAAAATTAGGTACAGCGGACTTTAATATGGCAAAACAACCGACAGACTTGCATACCAATGAGGCTAACGCATCGCTGTTTAAAATCGGCGAGCTAAAAAAGCCTTATGGCATTCATGGCTGGCTATGGGTATTTAGCTTTACTGAAGACCGTGAAGCGATATTTCATATGCAGCCTTGGGTCATCAATACTGCCATAGGTCAAAAGACCTTAACGGTAAAAAACTGGCGACAACAAGGTAAAGGCTACGTGGTACAACTTAACGAAGTACCCGACCGCAATATCGCAGAAACTATGTTTGGCGTGAGCCTTTGGGCAGAAAAAAACAATCTGTCTGAGCTTGCAGAAGACGAATATTATTGGTCAGATTTGATTGGTTTGACGGTGATTAGCCAGTCAGAAAATGTCATTTTAGGACGGGTAAAAGAGCTGTTTGAAACAGGGGCGCATGCCATTATGGTAGTCGAGCCGACTGCCGATAGTGTGGATGGCGAAGAACGATTGATTCCTTGGCACAAACAGACCATTGGCGAGGTAAATTTAGCCAAGCAAACCCTGATGGTCGATTGGGGCAGTGATTACTAAACGTTGATAACTAGCATTGATGATTAACAGTTGCGTATTTATCCTTGATGGGTGCTTAGCATTTATTTGATGGGAGTTGTCAATCAACAAGGCGTTGTTAATGCCAAGCTAAAGTGAGTGTAGCGTATGTTTTTTGCGGTAATAACCATTTTGCCCGAAATGTTTGCTAGTATTACTGATTTTGGCATCACTGGGCGGGCGCTGGCTCGCAAGCAAGCGGAAATCTTGCTGATTAACCCAAGAGACTTTACCACAGACAATTATCGGCGTATCGATGAGCGTCCGTTTGGTGGAGGGCCTGGTATGGTAATGATGGCAGAGCCTTTACAAAAAGCCATCGACTACGCCAAAACGCAAGCCAATGCGCGCGGTAAAACCTGTCCTGTGGTGTATTTGTCGCCACAAGGCAAGACACTGAGCGAAAGTGGGGTGCTTGATTTTTGCCAATATGACGGCTTGATTTTGTTATGCGGTCGTTATGAAGGCATCGATGAAAGACTACTGAGTCAGTATGTCGATATCGAATGCTCAATTGGTGATTACGTGCTGACAGGGGGCGAATTGCCTGCGATGGTATTGATGGATAGCGTGATACGCCGATTGCCCAATGTAATGGGCGATGATTTATCGGCGCAGCAAGACTCCTTCGTGGATGGCTTGCTCGATTGTCCACAATATACCAAACCGACTGAATATCAAGGCATCAAAGTGCCTGACGTGCTGTTGTCAGGGCATCATGCCAATATCGCCAAGTGGCGATTTATTCAGCAGGCAACACGCACCCAGTTAAGGCGTCCTGATTTGTGGCAAGCCTTTGTGCCAACCAAACAGCAACAAAAATGGCTGACAGAAGCAGCGCAATCTGCTAAAGACAGCAACCCAGATTCATCCACTTGACGGATGCCCTAATCGTGTCAATTGCTATCAAGGCACATAAAATTAGCGGGGAGTATGCGCATTTGCTGACGCCAACTAACCTTTAGTCAGCTTAGCCTCTGTCCCCAGTGAGAGGAGAAAATCTCATGAGTAACAAACATCCTTTGGTTCAACAAATCGAAAATAGCCAGCTTAAGCAAGACGTACCAAGTTTTGGTCCTGGTGACACTGTTGTCGTACAAGTAAAAGTGCGTGAAGGCGACCGTGAGCGTCTACAAGCATTTGAAGGTGTTGTTATCGCTAAACGTAACCGCGGCTTAAACTCTGCGTTTACCGTACGTAAAATCTCTAGCGGTGTAGGTGTTGAACGTGCGTTCCAAACCCATTCACCACAAATTGCAAAAATTGAAGTAAAACGTCGTGGTGATGTACGCCGTGCCAAACTTTACTACCTACGTGACCGCTCTGGTAAATCAGCACGTATCCGTGAAAAACTGTCAGTGCGTAAAGAAGAAGCGCAAGCTTAAGGCTTTAACTGCGTTATTTATTATCTGCCTAAATGGGTTAAACTTTGATTGTCATGGTTTAATCAACACCAAAAAAGCAAAAACCCCAAATAAATCTATTTGGGGTTTTTTGTTGTTAGCGCTTATTTATTTTTGCGCTGTCCATCCTTTTGGGCGTTCGTAGTCTTCATTATCCAAAAATTTATTGCGCTGCTCGGTAATAAATTTTTTGGCTTCTGGGTCAATCATGCTTAAGTGATTTTCATTGATGAGCATGGTTTGGTGCTCTAGCCATTCGTTCCACGCTTTGGCAGACACGGTGTTTTGCAATTCTTCACCCAGCTTGTTAGGAAACGGCGGTTTTGGCATTTTGGGTAGCTTTTGTTTGTATTTACGGCACATGACCATGTGGTCAGCGGGGTTATAAGTTTCCATTTGTTATCCTGTTAATAGTTGCTAGTCTAAGTTGCTAGTCTAAGTCGCTTGCATCGGCATAAATCCACGCGGTAGCGCCACTGTCAAAGTGACCTTCTACTCGTGCGTAGGCATCGACTTCGTAGCGGTCGGCTTGGGCAAGCTCATCCTCGGTAATCTCAAAAATCACACCTGCCACTTTGTCGGTTGGGTTATTGGTTTTAAGTAGTATCGGATGAAAACGTTTGCCACTTTTGGCGACCACATCGTCATCGGTGATTTCGATTTCACCCAACTGGTAGCCAATGAGTTGGTCTTTACTACCCACCAGTGTACGCCCAAAGGTAGCAAGCTGTACATTTTCTTGTTGTAATGTGCCATACGAGAACAGTTTTGGCATATTAATGACCTAATTGTTCGATACGCTCACGCCCACGCTCAATCGCCATTTTGACTTGATTAGGCGCTGTACCGCCGATGTGGTTACGGGCATTGAGCGAGCCTTCAAGGGTCAGATATTCAAATACGTCCTCACCAATCAAGTCGCTAAAGCTTTGAAGCTCATCGAGTGATAATTCACTCAAATCCACGCCTTTTTGCACACCTAATGCTACTGCTTTACCCACTACTTCATGCGCGTCGCGGAAGGCTAAGCCTTTACGCACTAGATAATCCGCCAAATCGGTGGCGGTCGCATACCCTTTCATGGTCGCGGCACGCATATTTTCTTTGTTTGGAATCAAGTTTGGTAGCATATCAGCAAAAGCAAGTAGAGAGCCTGTTAAAGTATCTACCACGTCAAATAACGGCTCTTTATCTTCTTGGTTGTCTTTGTTGTAAGCCAGCGGTTGGTTTTTCATCAAGGTCAATAGGGTAATCATATCGCCAAACACGCGTGCAGCTTTACCCCGTACCAGCTCTGGCACATCGGGGTTTTTCTTCTGTGGCATAATCGATGAGCCTGTGCAAAAACGATCGGGGACGACCACAAACCCAAATTGCGCTGACATCCACAAGATGATTTCTTCACTCATACGTGACAAGTGCATCATTAACAGGCTTGCGCTACTGGCAAATTCAATGGCAAAATCACGGTCGGATACGGCATCTAATGAGTTTTGACAAATCCCTTCAAAGCCTAATAGCTGTGCGGTAAATTCCCGCTCAATCGGATAAGTCGTACCTGCCAGCGCTGCGGCGCCTAGGGGCATTTGGTTGATACGTTTTCGACCATCAATCAAGCGCTCGCTATCACGCATTAGCATCTCAAACCATGCCATCACATGATGACCAAAACTGACAGGCTGCGCGGTCTGCAGATGGGTAAAGCCTGGCATGATAGTGTCGGTATGCTCGCTTGCCAAATCCAGTAAGCCCGTTTGTAGACGTTTTAACAATCCTAAAATAATATCGGTTTGGTCACGCAGATATAAACGAATATCGGTCGCAACTTGGTCATTACGACTACGACCTGTATGCAGTTTTTTGCCGACATCGCCAATAATAGCTGTCAGACGAGACTCCACATTCATGTGCACGTCTTCAAGCGCCACTGACCAAACAAATTTGCCATTGGCGATTTCTTGTTTGATTTGGGTCAAACCGCCAACGATTTGGTCTTTGTCTGCCTCGGTGATAATCCCCGCTTTGGCCAGCATGGTGGCATGAGCAATCGAGCCTGCGATGTCTTGATTGGCAAAACGTTGGTCAAATCCGACAGACGCGGTAAATTCAGCGACAAAACTGTCAGTGGCTTCGCTAAAACGTCCACCCCACATACTAGATGTGCTAGAATCAGCGGAAATTTGATTGCTCATAATACGTCCATTTTTTGTGTAAGTGTGAAAGGAATAAAAACAATGAGATTGCTGGAGCTGTTATTTCCCTCTGCAAAATCTAGGGCTAGTATAGCAAAAACTGAGGATGCCTCACAAATTTCACTCAAGCGGATTAAAGAGCCGCTCACCAGCACCTTTTTCCTGCCCAATATGAGCGAAAAACAGACCATCAAACTGTGGGCAAGCTATATCGCTTTTTTTTCACTGGTTTCGATTGTAACGCTGTTAACTTTTACCCATGATATCAGTTTGATTATCCGTCATAGCATTGAAACAGTGGTGATTACTAGCTTAGTTGTGACGGGTGAAATGGTTTTTTTGGCGAATTCTGCCAAAAAATTCAGAGAATTTAATTGGCGCTCAAAACAAATCACCGCCTATCTGCTATCGACCTCGTTTATTATCGTGCCGGTACTGAGTTTGCTAGGTCGGTTGCTGTTATTTTTCACACTGGGCTATGAAGTCAGTTTAAATACGCTGATACTAGAAACCCTGGTGAATACTTTATGTGCCTTTTTGATGATAGCGGTGCTGCTCACTTTTTTTGAGATACAGTATCAAAATATTCGCCGCGCTGAACTGCGTAACCAACAGAAACTCATCGAGCAAAACGAGCAGTTAAAGGCGCGTATCACCCCGCATTTTTTCTTTAATCTACTCAATACTATGCAATATCTGATAGAAACCGATGCGTATGAAGCCGAGAGAATGATTTGTCATATCTCAAATCTGTATCGGGTGAGCTTTGATGAGACGCGTGAGATTGCGCTACTTGATGAGATGGCGCTATGCGAAAGCTATTTGAGCATCGAAAAATACCGTTTTGATAAAAAGCTGAAAGTAACTTGGCATTTGCCCGATGAAGATTTGCTCTATGACATGGTGATTACCTCGTTATCGCTACAAATAGTGATTGAAAAACTGATCGTACTGATTGTTGAAAACAGCACCGACCCCATTCACATTATTATTAGTATCGATTGGCAAAACGATGTTGCCAAAATTGATATCGAAATTGAGCTTCCGGCAACAACGTATCAGCTGATTTGTCACGATATTCGCCAAAAACTGCAGTTTAATAGCCAAGTGGCAATTTTGCGTCAGTATTTTGGTCATGAAGCCAGCATTCACTTTGAATTATCTGGTCAATTGCTAATCACTCAAATTCGCTATCCCCTCAAAGATGTCGCAGCTTTTTAGCCCATTTATTTTGTTAGTCGGAATTGGCATAAAAAAGTCACCAATCTAACGCGGCATTTTACATTTTATTTAACAAACTATGATATATTAGCATCTACTTAATAAAATGCGTTTATTAGTTTATCTAATCAGTTAAGCGCTATTTTATAAGGGTTTGATTGCTCACAAAGAGGTTGTGTTGGATTTGGCATAAGATTTTGAAGTACGTAAGATTTGTAGGGTTAAAGGCATGTGTTTTTGACCTCAAAGGAGCAAAGGAGTAAACAGTGAGAATTGTGATCTGTGACGATGAGCCACTAGCCCGAGAGAGGTTGGCACGTATCGTAAGAGAAGAGGGACATGAAGTAATTGCCCTGGCAGCCACAGGTATGGAGGCCATTGCAAAAGTCAAAGAACTCGCACCCGATGTAATTTTGTTAGACATTCGTATGCCAGAAATGGATGGTATCCGCTGCGCCCAAGAGCTCAATGAGCTTAATAATGCGCCCGCCATTATTTTTGTGACCGCGTATGACCATTACGCGATTGCCGCATTCAAAGCACACGCGGTTGGCTATTTGCTAAAGCCTGCCAACAAAGAAGAAGTGTTACAGGCGCTAGCGAGAGCATCAACGCTTAGTAATGCACAGCTCAATGAAATCAGTCGATTAGAAGATCCGCTAGCACAGTCCAATCGTCAGCATATTGCGGCGCGTACCCATCGTGGTGTGGAGCTGATTGCGCTGCAAGATATTTATTACTTTACGGCTGACCAAAAATACGTGCAAATCCGTCATAAAGGTGGCACGGTTTTAATTGATGAAACGCTCAAAGAGCTTGAACAAGAATTTGGTGATGCGTTCTTTCGTATCCATCGCAATGCGTTAATCAATGTTAACTACCTAGAAATGCTTGAAGCGATTGACCAAGGCCAGTACCAAGTGTGTTTCAAAGGCTTGTCCGACAAACTTGCCATCAGCCGCCGTCATTTGCCATTACTACGGGATAAAATCCAATCAATGTAGTGTATGTAGTGTCGTCTTTCGCATGTTTCCGTATGCTTTAGCGAGCAGCCAGAGAAATTATCCTGACATTTTGCTATACTGTTGCCTAACTCGCTGAATTAATGACAGATACCCATCTGACAAATGCCTAGCTTAGAGAGTTAGGCATTTTTATCGAATGCTAAAAAAGATACTGCTATGACTACGTTAACCACTTTAAATATCGCCACTCGCCAAAGCCCGCTTGCATTGTGGCAAGCCGAACACATCCAAGCGCGTTTGCAAGCGCTGTACCCAAGCCTGACCGTCAATCTAGTACCAATGGTCACTAAAGGCGACAAAATCCTAGACACCCCGCTGGCCAAAATCGGCGGCAAAGGTCTGTTCGTCAAAGAGCTTGAGCAAGCCTTGTATGAAAAACGTGCCGATATCGCCGTACATTCGCTCAAAGACGTACCCATGGTGCTCCCTGAAGGTCTGACACTTGGCGCTTATTGTGAGCGTGAGCAGCCAACCGATGCCTTTATATCAAATCACTATGAAAGTATAGATGCGTTGCCACAAGGCGCTAAACTTGGTACATCAAGTTTACGCCGTCAATGCCAAATTCAGCAATATCGTCCTGACTTAGAAATTATTAGCCTACGCGGCAATGTAGGCACGCGCTTATCCAAGCTAGATGCAGGTGAGTATGATGCCATTATTTTGGCAACCAGTGGCTTGACGCGTTTGGGGCTTACCGATCGTATCCGCCATGAACTCGATACGCATATCAGTCTGCCAGCGGTCGGACAAGGTGCGCTTGCCATTGAATGCCGAAGTGATGATGCCGATGTGCTGGCACTACTAAAACCGCTCAATGACGAGCCAAGCCGTCTATGCGTGATGGCAGAACGCGCCATGAATCGTCATTTACAGGGTGGTTGCCAAGTGCCGATTGCAGGCTTTGCTACCATTCAAGATGGACAAATTTATTTACAGGGTCGTGTCGGCAGTGTAGATGGTAAAACCTTGTTAAAAGCAGAGCATCATAACGCGTTAGTTGATGACGCAAGGGAGTCTGAGCAAATTGCTGAAGCCATGGGCGTGGTGGTGGCTGAAGCGCTCATTGCACAAGGTGCGGACAAAATCTTGGCGCAGATTTATCAAGACCGCTGATATTGAACGATACGCATAGCCATGCAATTTATCAATACCAGACCCGATCATCGAGCCAAGCCGCTAAGTCTATTTTTGCGTCAGCATGGCGTTAAAGTGATTGACCTGCCGCTGTTGACGTTGGTAGAAAAGCCGATGACAGTGGCAGAGCAGGCAGTTTTGCAATCGATTGACCGTTATCAAGTGGTGGTGCTAGTCAGCGAAGCGGCAGTAAAGTATGGCTTAGCGAGGCTTGCTACCTTAGTCAAGCTAACGGAATTGTCCAAAAAGATTACATGGGTGGCGGTGGGTGACAAAACCGCGAATTACTTTAACCAGACCTGGCAGCAGCTCTCAGAGTTGCCAGCGCCTACGGTTATCTTTCCCCATGAAAAACACGCGCAAAACAATGAAGGGCTATTAAATTTGCCGGTAATCCAAGCGCTTGGCAAAGGCGATTGTTTGCAGGTATGGCGCGGCATCGGCGGACGAGAATTATTGGCAGATACATTGGCGGCAAAAGGTGTGCAAGTACATTTGCTAAACTTGTACCAACGGGTTTTACCAAGCGCAACCACCCAAGCATTCGCGGTTTGGCAGCAAACGCAGAGTCACAACCAACCCATCATTGTACTCATCTCAAGTTTGACCGCCTGGCAAAATTGGCAACAACTGACAGCAAACACTGAAATGGCTGCCAGTTGTTATTATTTGGTATTGCAGTCGCGTATTGCAGAGCAAATGTTATTACAGCAGGCCAATCTTAATATAACTATCATCCCTGACTTAATGCCTGCGACAATTTTACAAGCATTAACCACTCACCAATAGCTGCATGGCTTTCGGTTTGGCTAAGCTGTTTTGCGCTGAATCATCTACCCATGATAGCGTTTGCAGCGCTTGTTGCAGTGTTTGCGTCAGCCGCATACCCTGCTCAATCGTCAGCGTCATGGTGATTGGGGTCAAAAACCAATGAAAATGGGTAAGGCTATGTTTGACAGTATCAGGGCTATCTACGTTAACCTGCTGGATATTTAGCAGTTGCTCGGCTTGTAAGAACGCAAAGATAATCTGCTCAGCGGTGTTGTATTCTGCTTCAAATGTTGACTCTTGCTGCCAGGTTGCCAGTAGCGGCGCGCCTGTATTTTTTGCGCCCTGTTGTTTTTTGATAAAGGCCAATGGTAAACACCACAGTCCGCCCCAAATCCCATTATCAGGACGTTGTAGCCACAAGGTTTTGTCATCGCAAACCAGCTTTAACGCTAGCGAAAACTTAGACGGATTGGGGGATTTTTTACTTTTTACCGGATAAAAACTTTGCTTGCCTTGGGCATTTGCCACGCAGTCGGCTTGCACGGGACACAGTAGGCAGGCAGGTTTGGCTTTGGTACATAGCGTCGCCCCCATATCCATCATCGCTTGCGCATAGTGCCCACTGTCACGGGTCGGTGTTAGGCGCTCGGCGAGTTGCCAAAGCGCTTTGGTGGTGGCAGTTTTGGTGATATCGCCGTCAATGCCAGCCCAGCGGGTCAGCACACGTTTGACATTACCATCGCAAATCACCCCCCTTTCACCGCCATATTGGTCAGCTCTGACACCCATCGCCACAATCGCGCCTGCCGTAGATTGACCCACGCCTGAAATCTGCTCCCAGTGAGCAACCGTTTGCGGAAATTTGCCAGTTTGCTCGATGATATCCACCAGCTGCTTGGCACCTTTATGCAGATTGCGCGCACGCGCATAGTAACCCAGTCCTGCCCAGTGCTCAGCGACTTGCTCCCAAGATGCGCTTGCCAAATCCTGCACGGTGGGAAAACTTACCATAAATCGCTCAAAATAAGGAATTACCGTCGCCACTTGGGTCTGCTGTAGCATGATTTCAGATAACCACACCGGGTAGGGGTCTGGCGTGTCAAGCTGATGCTGCTGCCACGGCAGATCATGACGCCCGCTATGGTCAAACCAGGTCAAAATACGCGGTGCAAAACTATCAAGCTCTATTTCGGTATGTGTTTCGGTATGCGCTTCGGTATGACTGTGGCTTAAGTGCTGATTAGGAATTTGCATCGTTGAGGGGTTTGTATTCGGATGTGCGTTCAAAATTCACCATCGGGTTACTATCGTGATAGCTATATAAGACCTTCTAGTTGGGATTCAATACTGACTGATAAGATGGCTAAAAATCTTGACTAAAACTAGGACATAGACATAAAAAAAGCAATATCATGATGGATATTGCTTTTGGGGCTAACGATGTAATGGCTGTATGTTATACAAGATTGTTTTGCATAAACGCAATCATTTCATCCCAGCTGGCTTTTGCCGCATCGGCATCATAGCCCAAGTCCACGCCATTTTCTTCGGCGCGTTTGTCAGCATTAGGATTGGTAAAGCCGTGTTTGGCGCCTTCGTATACATCGACTGTGTACTCTACATCCGCGTTATCCAACTCTTTTTTTAGTCCTTCAATGGCATCCATTGACACCATGCTATCGGCTTCACCATGTGCCACCAATACTTTGGCGGTGAATTTGCCTTTTTGTGCCGGTTGTTTTGGGGTAGGGTTGCCGTGGAAAGTCGCCACTGCTTTGAGAGGGAAACCTTCACGCGCCATGTCTAAGGCGATTTTGCCGCCAAAGCAAAAACCAATCGCGCCCAGACGGTTTGTGTCAACAGCGTCAAGGTCGGTAAAGTCATCCATAATGAGTTTACAGCGCGCCATCAACATGTCTTGGTCAGCGAGCATTTGGCTCATCCATTCATTGGCTTGGGCGGCATCTGTGGTCAGTTTACCCTCTCCATACACATCCATGGCGACGGCCGCAAAACCCGCTTCGGCTAAACGCTCAGTGACTTTTTGTGGGTGCGCGGCGGCGCCCCACCATTCAGGCGCCACCAAAATCGCTGGGGCAGGGTTGTCGTGGCTCGCTGATTCTGGTAGACAGACATAGCTTTTAAGCTCCACGCCATCGGTGGTGGTAGATTCGAGTTGTAAAATTTGAATTGGCATCATAAATCCTTATGTTATGGTAAATGATATGATTGGTTGCTATTGTTATAAGACACTGGCGTTATAAAAACGCTGGATTCATACGCGACTCAGAGCGTGGCAAGTCAGTGCAACGGTTAATACAGGCATTACTGTATACTGAAATCATCGCATTTTCCGTTATAATACTGTCACTGTTTTATACAAGCCGAAAGTTGGAAACATAATGAGCCAATCTGTTACCTTACGCCCGCAATTTTGGGAGCGATTTTCGTTAGAACAATTGACCCAAGCTGAATGGGAAGCCTTGTGCGATGGCTGTGGGGCGTGTTGTTTGATTAAATTTAAAGACGATGACACCGATGAAGTTGAATACAGTGATGTTGCCTGTCGACTGCTTGATTGTGCCACAGGGGCTTGTCAGCACTACCCAACAAGGCGCGACTATGTGCCCGACTGCATCAGCCTAACCATCGATAACATTGGCGAGATGTATTGGCTACCGGCAAGCTGTGCCTACAAGCGCTTGTACTACGGGCAATCACTACCAAGCTGGCATTTATTACTTACTCAAGATGCTGCCGTGACACAAGCCATGATGCGCCAAAAAAATATCAGCGTGGCGGGGCGCTGTCAGTCTGAAACAGAAGTCTCTGAGCTTGAGCAAGAAGAACGGGTGATTCATTGGATTCGCCAATAGCGCTTGGTTATTCGAGACTTTACTAGCACCGAGCAAGCTGATGGGTGAGTAAAATCAGCCCATAAATACAATAAAATTAAGAAAAATACCATTGCAATCATCATGGGGTTAAGGTAAGGTAAAAAAATCTTTCGCCATATGAGGGTCTCGTCGGCTATGTCAGACGACAATTCGAGTTCACACCTGTCAAACAAACAGCAAGGCAGTAGCTGGTCACGCGGTCTGAAACGCTGGCTATCCACCGCCCCTGAAACCCGTGATGAACTAGTCAAATTGGTACATGATTCTCGTCGATTTTTGGCGCCCGACACCGTCGATATGTTAGAGGGCGTGCTAGATTTACCCGCTATTCAAGTGCGAGAAATCATGACCCCTGTCAGCCACGTTGCAGGCATCACCCAGCACCAAAACTTGCAAGACATCATGTCGCTCTATATGGAAACCGCCCACTCGCGTTATCCTGTATTTATCGATGACAACAAAGACACGGTAATGGGTATCTTACTTGCCAAAGATTTGATTCCGTTTTTGGTCGCCAAGGCGCAAGGTCAAAACATTGACCATTTCAATCTTGAGGCAATTGTACGTCAGCCAATTTATATCAGTGAAACTGCGCGTTCTGACAACCTGCTGCGTCTGTTTCAAAAAAATCAAATTCATATGGCAATCGTCATCGATGAATTTGGGGTGGCATCAGGCGTGGTGACGATGGAAGACTTACTCGAGGAAATTGTCGGTGATATTATCGATGAGCATGACGACATCGAAGAAGATACCGATATCAACCATATAGTGCCTGTACCCAACCAGCCTGATACATGGATTGTGCAATCCATCACCTCAGTCTCAGACTGTAATGAACAGCTAGGTACCCATTTCGATAGTGAGGATGTCGCTAGTATGGGCGGACTGGTCATGCAAGAGCTTGGCGAAGTCAATGAGGTGTTGGGTCAAACGGTCTTTATTGATGATTGTCGTTTGACGGTATTGTCAGCAGATGGTCGATTTATCCGAGAAATTGAACTGGTTAAAGGGTATAATCAGCTCGACGATTAGTCCAATTACTTATGTTTGCAAAACCGTTTAACCCTAAAGGCAATACTCGCCAATGCGTCTTACTACCCAGTCCCTAAAAAAGCAACTTTCTGTACAATCTCATCACGATAGTACCAAATCTGCAAATACCAAACAGCCGCTGTTACCTAAACTGGTGCTGGCTTGGCTTGCGGGTGCAGCATTTATCTTTGCGTTAGCGCCTTACAATTTTTGGATAGTGGCACTGTTGTCGCCACTGGTGCTGTATTGGCTATTATTGCCCCCAATGTCAAATTGGCGGGCGTTTTGGCTCGGTGAAATGTATGGTATGGGATTGTGGAGCGTGGGCGCGTTTTGGTTGTTTACCTCGATTCATACCTATGGTGATACCCCTACCTTGTTAGCTTTGCTGATGATTGGTTTTGTGGGCTTAGGAATGGGATTGTTTCATGGCGCCTTAGCGGTCATTTTTAACCGTTTTGTGGCAAAACAGCCGTTAAGCTTTGCGTCATTATGGGTGGTACAAGAGTGGTTAAAGACCTGGCTATTTACAGGTTTTCCTTGGCTATTTGTGGGCTATGCTTATACAGCACAACCTTGGCTGACAAGCCTTGCGCCAATTTTTGGGGTGTTGGCGCTGAGCTTTGTATCAGTGTTCGTCTCAGCCAGTCTGGTGGAAGCGGCGCGAAAAAAATACCGTTTTTTAATTCCCTCATCTGTGATGTTACTGGCAAGCGTGGCGCTGTGGCTTATTGCCCCGCAATGGACGACCCCCAAAGGCACACCAAATCTGAAAGTCTCTTTAGTGCAAGGCAATATTCCGCAGGACTTAAAATGGCTGCAAGAATACCAAATCCAAACGCTGGGTATCTATGCAGGTTTAAGTAAAACGGAATGGGGTCAGGACATTATCTTATGGCCAGAGTCGTCAATTCCGATGTTTCAAACCGACGCCATGCCCTTTATCAGCCAAATTGCTGCCCAAGCCCGCGAAAGCAATAGCGCATGGCTCACCGGTATTCCGTATGTGGATGTCAATGAATACGACCCAAAAGTTGATAAATACGAGCCATTTTACAACAGTGTGATTGCTTTGGGCGCCGATGCCAAAGGCTTATACAAGAAACAAAATTTGGTACCCGTGGGCGAATATATCCCGTTTGAAGGCATGTTAGATTGGGCATTGCCAAACTTGATGAGCGGTACCATGAGTTTTCGCAGTGGGTCTGCGCACCAAGCACCCTTGCAAGTCAAAAACCACCCAGTTGGCGTGGCGATTTGTTATGAAGTTGCCTATCCTGATACCACCCGCCGCAATGCCAAAAATACCGACTTTTTATTGACCGTATCCAATGATGCTTGGTTTGGCACATCGGCAGGTCCACTACAGCATCTACAAATGGTGCAAATGCGCTCGATTGAAACCGGCCGCTGGTTTATGCGCGCGACCAATACAGGCGTGACCGCAATCATCAATGATAAAGGCAATATTGTTGCCAAAGCGCCAGCCTTTGAACGCACGGTGCTACGGGGTGAGATTCAATCGCGCGTTGGTAATACGCCATTTATGCGCTGGGGTAGTTATCCTATCTTGGCACTGGCAGCGCTCTTGCTACTGATTAGTTGGCTGGTTCGTAAAACACGTTAAAAACCTTAAATGCAGTAAGGTTTTGTCACCAATTGCAAAAATTTAGTATATAATGGTTACAAAGTTCCGTATAATAGTTAAAAATTAGATTTGAATTCATTTAGATTCAACAACTCTTGCCCCAATGATTTACAGTGAGGTTTACGATGGCTCATCATGAAGTCGTGGAAAACAATGTCAAAAAAGAACTTAGTTATTCTTTAATTGGCGTTTTAGCGTTTCTAGGCGTGGTTTTATTAATCCTTATTTCAGCAATTGTTCGCCCTGCTGGTAACCACGTTGACGTTGCAAAACTCAATGCTGAAGTGGAAGCCAAAGCCGCCGCATCTGCTGCCGCCGCTGCCAAACCAGCGGGTTCGACGCCTGCGGCAACCTCACCTGCGGCGGGGGAAACCACCACCGCCACTGCCAATGCAGACACCGCAACAGATCCAAACGCCACGGTTGCTAGCCCAGACAATGCTTCTATGACGCCATCTTCTGCACCAACGGCTACTGCAAAAACATCGACCATTGAAGCGCGTAATGCCTCAACGGCTGAAGCCAAAGCAGAGATTAAAGCCAAAACAGGTGAAACCCCAAATATCGCACCACCTGTTGCCTCAGCAGTCAAGTCTCAAGAACAATCAAAATAATACATTGATGAATGCACAAAAAAACCACGTTAGATAACGTGGTTTTTTTGTGCGCTAAGTCGTCACTGTCAAGCTTAAGCTTTTTGGTAAGTGACAAACTGATAGCTCAACCCGCTTTGTTCATCCGTGAATTTTTCACTTTCTGATGTTTTGACAAAATCACTGGTAATCTCTGGATAAAATGCCGCTGCATTGTCAATCACGGTATCGACCTGGGTGATTTCTAATCGATCACTAAACAGTAGGGCTTGTTGGAAGACTTTTTCGCCACCAATCACCCAAATCGTTTGCAAACCTTTACCATGCGCCAGTGATGAGGCTTGGGTCAGTGCGTCATCTAGGTTGTGCATCACAATGACGGCATCATCATCTACTTGGTAGTCCAAATTGGTGGTAATCACAAAATTGGTACGGTTGGGCAAGGGTTTTGCGCCCATAGATTCAAAGGTCTTGCGACCCATAATCACGATACCGCCATTGGTGTATTTTTTAAAATGTTTCAAGTCCTCAGAGATGTGCCAAGGTAATTGATTGTCTTTGCCAATGGCGCGGTTTTGGCTCATCGCCACGATTTGGGCGACTTCCACATTAGAATAACTCATGATTTATCCTTATTGTTGTGAGTTTTGGCATTGGGTTGTAAGCTTATACAGAGACTTCAGCCTTAATTGTGGCATGACTTTGATAATTTTCAATTTTTATATCGTTAAAATCAAAGGCAAAAATGTCAGTAATGTCAGGATTGAGCCAAAGTTTGGGTAGGGCAAACGGCTCGCGGCTAAGCTGCTCATGCACTTGCTGTAGATGATTGTTATAGATATGACAATCACCACCCGTCCACACAAACTCACCGACGCCAAGCCCGGTCACATGGGCTATCATATGGGTAAGCAAGGCATAGCTGGCAATGTTAAAAGGCACACCCAAAAACAAATCCGCCGAGCGTTGGTACAACTGACAAGATAATTTGCCATCGGCGACAAAAAACTGAAACAGGGTATGACAAGGGGGCAAGGCCACTTCGTTGGCCTCCAAAGGATTCCAGCCAGAGACAATCAAACGGCGCGAGTTTGGGTTGTTTTTGATTTCATTTACTACCCAACTGATTTGGTCAAAACCGTCTGAATGGTAGCTACCGTCCGCTTTTTTGCTTGCCCCGAAGTTGCGCCACTGGTGCCCGTATACCGCGCCAAGTTCGCCCTCAGGCTTGCCAAAGCGGGCAGTTTGCTCGGCGGTTGCCCATTCATTCCAAATGCGTACACCATTGTCCTGCAAGTATTGGACATGGGTATCGCCTTTTAAAAACCAAAGCAGCTCATAAATCACGCTTTTGGTATGGATTTTTTTGGTGGTCAGTAGTGGAAAACCCTCATTCAAATCAAACCGCATCTGCGCGCCAAAATAGCTGATGGTACCCGTACCCGTACGGTCGCCTTTTTGTATGCCGTTATCTAGCACCAGTTTAAGTAAATCCAAATAGGCTTGTTCGTTTTTTGACGTAATCATGGGTGATGAGTTCCTTGGTTAGTTTTCTTTGTTAGTCCACATTCTTTTGACTGCCCCAATCATAGATTTGGTTTTTATACGCCCAAATCAATAAAATCAAACCGCCGATAATCATCGGTAGGCTTAAGATTTGCCCTTTTGTCATCCACCCTAATAAAATAAAGCCTTGGTCAGCATCAGGTTGGCGGAAGAATTCGGTAATAAAACGCGCAATACCGTAGCCCATCACAAACAAACCACTAACCGCCATACGCGGACGCGGCCGGCTGGCAAACCACCAAACCAAAACAAACAGTACCACTCCTTCAGTAAAAGCCTGATACAACTGTGACGGATGGCGGGGAAGTAACAAATAATTGTTGCCATCAATCATAAAGGTTTGCGCAAGGCTTTGCAGGGCAGGGCTTTGTTTGAGCAGTTCATTGTCTTCATTGACCGCTTGCGGGAACAGCATCAGCCAGTTGTAACCACCGTCAGACACCCGACCCCACAATTCGCCATTGATAAAATTGCCAATACGCCCAAACAGTAGTCCGGTTGGCACGCAGGGAATAATAAAATCTAGCACATTCCAAATGTTCTTTTTATATTTGCGGGCAAAAAATAGCATTGCGATGGCAACACCCAAAAATCCCCCATGAAACGACATACCGCCTTGGTTGATTTTGAACAAATACATCGGATTGGCTAAAAATTCGCTCAATTGATAAAACAGCACATAGCCGATACGACCGCCTAGAATCACGCCCATCGCCCCGTAAAATACCAGGTCAGCGACCATGTCGGCATTCCAGTCTGGGCGCGACTTAGTGCGATACCAAGCCAACGCATAAGCGGCAGCAAAAGCCAGTAAATACATCAGCCCGTACCAGTGGGCTTGGACAGGTCCCAAATGCAGAGCGACAGGATCCCATTGCGGGTGAGTTAAAATTAGTGGAAACATGGCAATTTAGTCATTATCGAAAATGCCAATATCATAGCAGTTTTGGCTAGTTTGGGCTATTTTTTGCTGTGTCCTTTTAGTTATTACCAACGGCTATCGTTCTCACAAGGCACGCCATTACAAACGCATTTCAATACCTTGCTGTGCCATAAACTGCTTGGCTTCGCCCACGGTATATTCGCCAAAATGGAAAATACTCGCCGCTAGTACCGCATCAACACCGCCTTGCAGCACCCCATCTGCCAAGTGTTGCAAATTACCGACGCCACCCGAGGCAATCACTGGCACATTCACGCTATCTGTGATGCGTTTCATCAAGGCGATATCATAGCCGTTTTTGGTACCATCTGAGTCCATCGAGGTCACAAGCAGTTCACCCGCCCCAAAATCTGCCATTTTGACCGCCCATGCCACCGCATCAATGCCAGTCGCTTTGCGTCCCCCATGGGTAAAGATTTCCCATTGATTGTCAGCCACTTTTTTGGCATCAATCGCTACCACGATACACTGACTGCCAAAACGCGCTGCCGCTTCACCGACAAATTCAGGGTTAAAAATTGCCGCTGAATTAATCGATACTTTATCCGCGCCCGCGTTTAGCAAGTGACGAATGTCATCGACTTTACGCACCCCGCCGCCCACGGTCAGCGGTACAAATACGGTTTCTGCCATGCGTTCAACCGTGTGATAGGTGGTGTCGCGTCCATGATGGGTCGCGGTGATGTCCAAAAAAGTGATTTCATCCGCGCCTTGTTCGTTGTAGCGCTGCGCCACTTCAACAGGGTCGCCCGCGTCTTTGATGTCGACAAATTGCACACCTTTGACCACCCGACCATTGTCAACATCAAGGCAAGGGATAATTCGTTTTGCTAACATATTCGATTTCCTTCTATAATAGCCGTAAGTTTATCAAATTTACTTTGCCATTACCGCAGTTTTATCGGTGTGCTGCGCTTCAAGGATGCCTTATGTCTGTATATACCCAGTTGACTGACCAACAATTTAGTGATTTTTGCCAACAATTTGGCGTGGATTTTGCCAAAGCCATACCTATCACACAGGGTATCAAAAACAGTAATTGGTTTATTGAAACAACCACGGACAAAACCGGCGAGCCGTCTTATGTATTTACCTTGTTTGAAGAACGCAAACCGCATGAAATTCAAAAGATGGCGATTATCCTAAATCGCCTAAAAGACCAGCTACCCGTAGCCGCACCGCTAGCCGCCAAAAACGGCGAGTTTTTGCTGTATTTTGACAACAAAGCCATTGTAGTGTCACCAAAACTCTCGGGCGGTCACCCGAAAGCAACCACACCTGATATGTGTCGTCAAATGGGCGAGGCTTTAGCCGTTCTTCATCAAACCTTGCAAACCTTGACCCCTGCACAAAACTATGGCGTTGAGTTATATCCTTGGCATCTGGTGCGTGACCGTGAAACCAAGTTTATGCCAAGCGATGAAGCCAAACTGATGAATGATATTTGGCAAGCGTACGAAACCGTAGCGAGCAAAAATTTGCCAACAGGTTTATGTCATCTAGATATGTTTGCCGATAACACGCTGTGGGATTTTAGTGATGAAACCCAGCCAACACTCACAGGTTTGCTTGATTTTACTGAAGTCAGTGTTGAACATTTTGTGATGGATGTGGCGATCACCATTAATGATTTTTGCACCACTTGGGGTAACGCCAATGCTTTATCAGGGCAGGGCGAAGCGGTGAATTTTGATGACGCCAAAATGCAAGCGTTTTTACAAGGCTACGAGAGCAAACGCGCTTTGAGCGATGATGAAAAAAAGGCATTGCCGATTATGCTTGCTATGGCGGGCGTGACGTTTTGGCTGCTGCGTTTGAATGTGATTTATTATAACCGTCAGCAAGGTCGCACGGGCGATAATATTATGGTGAAAAATCCTGATTTGATGAAACGCCTAGCCAGCTTTCATTGGGCGAGCGTGAAATAAGGATATTCAATGTTTCTTGTGTATGTGGATGAAAGCGGTGATACTGGCTTAGTAAATAGTCCATCGAATTATTTTTGTTTAAGTGCTATCGTAGTTCATGAAAGTCATTGGCAAACCACGTTAAATTCAGTGATTGGCTTTAGAAAAGAACTGAGAGCAAGCTATGGTTTTAAATTACGAGAAGAAATTCACTGTTCTCATTTTATTCACAAACCTGGTGATTTTCAGAGAATTCCTAAGTCTTTACGGCTCAGGCTGTTACGAGATGTTATTGATTTTCAAGCAAGTTTACTTAATTATCAAATTGTGAACGTGGTGGTAAACAAAAAGAATAAATCTTTAAATAGTGATATTTTTAGCCTTGCTTGGCAAACGCTTATTCAGCGTATCGAAAATACACTTTATCATCACAATTTTATTGGTTCAAACAATGCAACTGATTCAGCTTTGTTATTTGTTGATAAAACTGATGAGATAAAATTAAGAAATTTAACCCGACGAATGAGAAGATATAATCCTGTCCCAAATAGCTTTAACTTGGGCTCAGGCTATCGTATGATGCCCACACAATGGGTAATAGAAGATGCAATTCATCGTGATTCTGCACATTCTTATTTTATTCAATTAGCCGATGTTAATGCTTATTTCTTGGGGCAGAAATTTTTTACTAATCAATATGTTAAAAAGAAAGGTGGTAGAAATTATCTTGATAGACTAATGCCAGTTTTATTAAAACAAGCAAGTAAAAGTCATCCGTTAGGCATAGTTATACGTTAAAAAGAAAAGGGTTCAGCTTTCGCCGAACCCGATGAGTCCTACTGTAGGGTCTAGCCCTAGGTCAGACTACCTATTAATAATAGCATTTTTATGATTGATTTCAATTTAATTTTACCAAAATATACATAATTCTCGGAATAGTAAAGATGAATGATACTAACAACTGGCAGAAACTTGCCGAATACCCGACCAACTTATTGGCAGAAACCCACGCCATCTATTTACAAAACAACGGCATCAACGTACAGACCCAACTCGTTGATTTGATGGGATTAAATACAGGCGGTGTGCTATGGGTTGCCCCTGAAGATGTTGAGCAAGCCAGAGCTTTGCTCGATAATATCGATGACACCTCGCAGCTAGCTGATGACGACTTAGTAGACAATAACGACTCAGCAAAATTGCAGTAGAAAGGAACCCTAATCACCATGTGTCAACTTCTGGGTATGAATTGCAACACACCCACTGATATTCATTTTAGCTTTGCGGGGTTTCGTCAGCGGGGCGGGCAGACCGATATCCATACCGATGGGTTTGGTATTGTGTTTTTTGAAAAAAATCCCGACCCATCGCAGGGTAATCGTAAAGCAGGTCTGCGTCAATTTCACGATGACAAGCCAAGTTTCTGCTCACCGGTGGCGGATTTAGTCAATATTTATCCGATTAAGGCGATGAATGTGATTAGCCATATTCGCAAAGCCACGCAAGGCACAAATTGCTTGGCTAATACCCACCCATTTGTCCGTGAGGTATGGGGCGAGGAATGGGCGTTTGCGCATAATGGGCAGTTACAGATGGATTTTATGGACCAGCTCAGCCTTGTGCCCACCCACTATCAGCCCGTAGGTACAACCGATTCGGAGATGGCGTTTTGTTATCTGCTCAATCGACTCAAATCACAGTTTAGTGAGCCACCCAGCAACGAGGTGTTATTCCAGTTTTTGACCACGATTTGTCGTGAGTTATCGGCGTTGGGCTTGTTTAATTGTCTCATTAGCAATGGTGATTGGCAGCTAGCCTATGCAGGGAGTTTGCTATTTTTTATCACCCGTAAAGCGCCATTTGGTGAGGCGAAACTCGCTGACAGTGAGTTGGCGATTGATTTTAGTGAAGTGACCTCGCAGACCGATAAAGTCACCTTGATTACTACCATTCCTTTGACTTACAACGAACACTGGCAACAGCTGTATGTGGATGAATGTTTGATGTTTCGGGATGGCGATATTTTATTTAAAGATACGCCTGATAATCCGACCTGCTTAACCATTGAAGAAGGCATTGCCATCGCCCGCAAAGTAGGGGCGAGCTTATAATATGATAAAAGTCGCTTATTCTGATATTTTTAAATATGACGTCCCCGAGCGTCACCGTTTCCCTATGCAAAAATATCCGATGATTGCCGAGCAGTTATTGGCGGAGGGTACATTCACCCAAGCCAATTTTTTTGCCCCGCAGCGATTGAGCGAAGACGAAATTCTCACCACCCATACACAAACGTACTGGCAGCATCTAAAACACCAAACATTGCCCGCCAAAGACGCGCGCGCCATCGGCTTTGAGATGACGCCCAGGCTCGTCGAGCGGGAACGTGTGATTGCCCACGGCACTTATGAATGTGCGCTATTCGCCAAAAAATTCGGTGTCGCGCTCAATATCGCAGGCGGGACCCACCATGCCTTTGCCGATCATGGCGAAGGGTTTTGCGTGTTTAACGATGTGGCGGTGGCGAGTAATTTATTGTTGGCACGTGGACAGGCGACACAAATTCTGACTGTGGATTTGGATGTGCATCAAGGCAACGGTACAGCGCATTTGATGGCAAATGAATCTCGGGTATTCACCTTTAGCATGCATGGCGCAAAAAACTACCCGTTTCGCAAGCAAGCATCCGATTTGGATATTGATTTGCCAAACGAGACAGGGGATGAGGCATATTTAGCCATATTAATGGAGACGCTGCCCAGACTTATTGCAAAAGTGAAACCCGATATGCTGTTTTACCAGTCCGCTGTGGATGTGCTCGCCACTGATAAGCTCGGTAAACTTGCGCTCACCCGTGACGGCTGCGCCAAGCGCGATGCGTTTGTATTTAGCCAAGCCAAAGCCCATGGAATTCCAGTTGCGGTGGTGATGGGTGGCGGCTACTCAGAAAACATCGACGATGTGGTGGAAGCCCATTGCAATACCTTTCGCATGGCAAAAAGGCTGTATGAATGAGTGTTAAGAGATAAAAAAAGCCCTGTTTCCCAGAGCTTTTAAATTGACAGAACTTTTAAAATAAACCGTGGTTATGCTAATCAATGCGCTAACACGTACGCTGATAATTAAGCTAATACTTTCTCAAGCGCTTGCTTAAAACGGCTGACGGTACCGTCAATATCCGTCAACTTATCCAGACCAAACAGACCTAAACGGAATGTTTTAAAGCTGTCAGGTTCGCCAACTTTCAGTGGCACGCCGCCTGCAATTTGTAAGCCTTGGGCGGCAAATGCTGCACCTTTGTGCATATCATCACGGTCAGTGTAGACCACAATCACACCGGGCGCTTGGTAGCCTGCTGCTGCGACGCTGATAATATGATGTTGATTGAGAACAGAGAGCACTTTTTGACCCAATTCAAATTGGGCGCTTTTGAGCTTATCAAGTCCAATCGCTTCGGCTTCTTTGACGGTATCGCGGAATTTGGTCAGCCCATCGGTTGGCATCGTCGCATGATACGCATGAGCGCCATTTTCATAAGCGCGCATGATAGTGAGCCACTGTTTGAGATCCAGCCCAAAACTGGTCGATTCGGTGGTTTCCACTTTGGCAACCGCTTGTTCATTCATCATTACTAGTCCTGCACATGGCGTGCTTGACCAGCCTTTTTGTGGCGCAGAGATGAGCACATCAATGCCCAACGCTTTCATGTCAAGCCACACGCAGCCTGATGCGATACAGTCGATGACCAGTAAACCACCGACGCTATGTACTGCATCGGCAAGTTGTTTGATGTAGTCATCAGGCAGCATCAAGCCTGCCGCGGTTTCGACATGGGGGGCAAAGACCACCGCAGGTTTTTTGGATTGAATCTCAGCGACAGCCGCCTCGATTGCCACTGGCTCAAACTGCTGTTGTTGCCCCATTGAATCGCTGTTGTCACCGATGTGTGCGGTCAGGACAGTCACGTCATCCGTAATACGACCTTTTTCAAGGATTTGCGTCCAGCGAAAACTAAAAAACCCGTTACGGATGATGAGCACTGTTTGGTCAGTGGCAAGCTGGCGCGCAACCGCTTCCATACCGTAAGTCCCTGTACCCGGCACGATTGCCACCGCATCGGCGTTGTACACGTTTTTTAAGCTTGTGGACAAATCATTCATCACAGTTTGGAATTTTTTGGACATGTGATTGAGCGAGCGGTCGGTGTAGACCACAGAGTATTCTAATAAACCGTCTGGATCAATATCTTGGCGTAGGGCTGGCATGGGACTCTCCTTTAATATCGTTGTCTTATCGCAAAATCGCAAATAAAATTAGTCTAGCAAAAAAGCCCTTTTAAAAAACAAAAAAATTGTAGAGCGGTTGTTAAAGTTTTTGTTATCAATGGTGCAGCGATTAAGCCAAAAACTGTCCGCAGCAGCGTTTGTATTTCTCACCACTGCCGCAGGGGCAAGGTTGCTTTTGGGTGACAGGCATGACCACTGTCGGATCTAAAAAATACCAACGGTTTATGCGACCGCTGGGGATGTTGACGAAGGTAGAAAGTTCATGATGCGCATCCTTGCCAGTGATTGAGTGAAAGAATGCGTTAAATTCCACTTGAGCGTGGCGTTTGCCAATTTTCGGCGTGTGTTTGATGACTGCTAACCCTGCCCAATCGGTCTGCTGCGCCCAGTCGCTAATGGCTTGGGTATCGAGTAACGGCTGCTGAAAAGGCGCGGTGGTGGCAACGATATATTCGATATGTTGAAGCACAAATGCTGCGTACCGAGCGCGCATTAGCTGTGCTGCGGTATCGGCGGTTTTTTGCCCCACATGCAGGGGCGCACAGCAATCAGCATAAGACAGTGTAGAGCCGCACGGGCAAGGTGATGTATGTGTCATGTTAATGAATGTTCGGTAGGTTGATGGCGGTAGGCAAGATATTTTTCTTTAAAATAAGCCAACTAATCGGGTCTTGTAGCGTCTGCCAAAATACTTTAAACGGCGGGGCAAACACAATCAGGGCAGCCAAGATGGCATATAAGCCCAAATACCAGCCTATTTGATCGAATTTAAACACTTTAAACGCGGTACCAAAAGATTTTTTGACGCTCAGCCCTAACAGGTTGACGCTAAACATCTCATCTAACAGCAGATGAACAATGGCGCCAAACATCAAAAACAGCCCTAAAAACCAACTGATAACAGCGCCTTGCTTAAAGCCATAAAAGCTGGCGTACACGAGGGTCATCGCCATAATCCCTAGATAGGGAATCGAGTGCACGATGCCACGATGCACCGTCAATTTGCTATATAAATTAAACACACCGTAGCGCATCAACAAATAAGATACTAACCACAATACAGCCAATGCAACCAACGAAAACTGCCCGACACACAAGATAACAATAAAAAATGCGCTCAACAGCGATATGACATTAAATCCTACGGTCGCGGGTACCGAGTGATCCAAATCAATATCGGGCAGCAAGCCACCAATGGTACCAGCCACCACACACATCAAATATTCAGGCGCGGTCAGCATCCCTGCCTTATAAATCACCAAGCCAGTGACGCCACTTGCGACAAAAGCCACGCTTATGTGGGTGTTAAAATTTGCCATAGTCTTCGCCCAGTTTCCCAATAGCTTAAAATCAGCGAGTCAATACTCGAGTGGTAAAATCCCGAGTGGTAAAATTTAGTAGCTTAAATCAAGTAGCTTAAATCAAGTAGCTAAAGGCAGATAGCCAAAAAATCATTTATCACATACGCAATTGCGCGCTCAATTATATGCTAATTTTGATGACAAAGCGTCAACTGAGCGCAAGGAAAATTGATTTTGTGGGGTGGGGCATGGAGAAAAGCAAAATGCTGTAACCTATGTAACCTAGGATGTGGCAAGGCAACACTATATACCACAAAAGCCTACGACAAACAGACAGCAAAAACAAAAAAGCCATCGTCCGTCAGACAATGGCTTTTTTAAAATTAGTGGCGTCCCCACGGGGATTCGAACCCCGGTTACCGCCGTGAAAGGGCGATGTCCTAGGCCTCTAGACGATGGGGACGCAATCGCACGAGGTGCTCTAAGCAGACTTAATAGTGGTGGAGCTAAGCGGAGTCGAACCGCTGACCCCTTGCATGCCATGCAAGTGCTCTACCAACTGAGCTATAGCCCCATTTTTGGGAATTATTTAGACTGCTTTGCCTAAGAGTGCGCGTATTTTATTGAAAACTGATTTTGCTGTCAAGATGATTTTTGCCTAAAAACACAAAATTTTTACCCATTCTTGCTATAATGATGTCTGCTTAATGTTGCCTTCATATAACGACTGTAGATTAGTTATATTTTGTTGTTTTGTCTAAAATTATAAGGATAGCCCATGTGGTTGGTTGATTTTATTTTGCATATCGGTGACCATTTACAAGAATTGGTCAAAAATTATGGCAATTGGATTTATGCCATTTTGTTTGCCATTGTGTTTTGTGAGACGGGTCTGGTGGTGTTGCCATTTTTGCCCGGGGATTCGATGTTGTTTGCCGCAGGCACCATTGCCGCAGTGGGCGATATGAATATCTTTGTGCTGATTGGTTTATTGATTGTAGCGGCAGTATTGGGCGATTTTGTTAATTTTGAGATTGGCAAACACTTTGGGCAAAAGTTATTTTCCAATCCCAATTCCAAGATTTTTAAGCAAAGCTATTTGCAAAAAACCCACGATTATTATGAAAGATACGGCGGACGCACCATTATTATTGCCCGTTTTATTCCCATTGTACGCACTTTCGCGCCGTTTGTAGGCGGGATGGGTAACATGAATTATGCCCAGTTTGCTCGCTATAACATCGTTGGCGCGGTATTATGGGTCGTATCTTTTACCACGCTAGGCTATTTTTTTGGTCAATTACCCTTTGTCAAAGAACATTTTTCGTGGATTATGATTGCCATTATTGTGTTTTCGGTGGTACCAATGATTGTCGAAATCATTCGCCATCGCAAGGATAAATAATTGAATGAGTCTTCAAAAATAACGCTAAATGCCAAAGTCAATCTAGCATTTAGCGTTGCCTTCCAAATTTATATTTTATCAGCCACCTATCATCGCTAGGATTCAATTTATAAAAATTCGATAGTCGGCTATAATAGCCGCTAATTTGAAATTTTTGTAAAATTGAGAAATCCATGTCAAAAGTCCGTACTCGTATTGCCCCAAGCCCCACTGGCTTTCCCCACGTTGGCACCGCCTATATCGCACTATTTAACCTTGCCTTTGCCAAAGCGCATGGCGGCGATTTTATTCTACGCATTGAAGACACCGACCAAACGCGCTCCACAGCTCAATCTGAACAAATGATTTTGGACGCCCTGCGCTGGGTCGGTCTTGACTGGGCAGAAGGTCCAGACGTCGGCGGTCCACATGCACCGTACCGCCAAAGCGAGCGTAAAGACATCTACAAACAATACGCCGAAGAACTGTTGGACAAAGGTCATGCATTCCGCTGTTTTGCCACAGCCGAAGAGTTAGATCAAATGCGAGCCGAACAAATGGCGAGGGGTGAGACGCCAAAATATGACGGTCGCTATGCAAATCTTTCCCGTGAACAATCGGACAAGCTCGCCGCCGAAGGCAAACCATTTGTCATTCGTATGCGTGTGCCAGACGAGGGTGTATGTAAATTTGACGATATGCTACGTGGCGAGGTCGAGATTCCTTGGGCACAAGTGGATATGCAAGTGCTACTTAAAACCGACGGTCTACCAACCTACCATTTGGCAAACGTGGTCGATGACCATTTGATGCAGATTACCCACGTCATCCGTGGCGAAGAGTGGATTAACTCTGCCCCAAAACATCAACTGTTGTATAAATATTTTGGTTGGGATATGCCCGTACTCTGTCATATGCCACTGCTTAGAAACCCCGACAAATCCAAACTATCCAAACGCAAAAACCCAACGTCTATCACTTATTACCGTGATGCAGGTGTATTGCCAGAAGCCTTGCTTAATTATTTGGGACGGATGGGCTATTCGATGCCAAATGAAGCCGAAAAATTCACGTTGGATGACATGATTGCCAGTTTTGACATCAAACGGGTGTCGCTTGGCGGTCCGATTTTTGACGTGGAAAAACTCACTTGGCTCAATGGCGAATGGTTGCGCTCACTGTCACCCGAAGCCTTAAAAACCAAAATCCTCGATTGGGCAAATGACAGTGAAAAACTCACCGCGATTGCCAAAGCCATTCAGCCACGCATTAACTTGTTGTCGGATGCGGTGAATTGGTCGGGCTTTTATTTCCAAAACTTGCCAACGATTAGTGAGGTGGATTTTGAGCATAAAGTGCTATCCACTGAGCAAACCGTGGAGATTCTACAACTTGCGCAATGGCAGTTAGAAACCCTGCCTGTATGGACGGAGGAGAATATCCAAGCGGTATTGTCTGGTTTGGCAGGCGAGATGGGCATTAAGTTGCGTGATTTTATGTCGCCATTTTTTATTGCCATCGCAGGTAGCAAGTCAAGCACGCCTGTGATGAATTCAATGTATTTGATTGGGGCAGATATGACATTGCAGCGCCTGCGTCATGCCATTGAGGTGTTGGGCGGTGTCAGTAAGAAAAAAGCCAAAGAATTGGAAAAACGTCATAAAGCATTACCAAGCTTTTTGACCCAATAAGCTTAATTGTTTTGTATAAAAGTCCGTCGCTGTGGCGGATTTTTTATTTTAATGGCAGTAACCTAGGGTCATGCTAAATAACATGAATAAACCTAACAAAAATGGTATCATACCTAGCAAAATCAGATTCTAATTTTTACAATTTAAAGGTAATCATCATGGCAAATCTTCAAAACGAACTCGCCCAAGTACAGCATATCAGCGGTGAACTACACACCAATGCCCACGCCAAAATCGGTATGGTGGTAGGACGTTTTAACAGCTTTGTGGTAGAAAGTTTGGTCAGCGGCGCGATTGATACCTTACTGCGTCATGGTATCGCCGGTAGCAATATTACTGTGGTGCGTGTACCGGGTGCTTGGGAAATTCCATTGGCGGTTGCTCGTATGGCACAAACCGATAAATTTGACGCTATCATCGGTTTAGGCGCGGTGATTCGTGGTAGCACGCCGCACTTTGATTTTGTCGCTGGTGAATCTGCCAAAGGCTTAGGCGCGATTGGGTTGGACTATGACGTGCCTGTCATTAATGCAATTTTGACCACAGACAGCATCGAACAAGCCATTGAACGCTCTGGCACCAAAGCAGGTAACAAAGGCTCAGAAGCAGCCATGGTCGCGCTTGAGATGATTAACGTGTTGGGTCAAATTGACGCACAAATGGCTGGTGAATAAGGTAGCGATATGACTGATAATTCAACCCACACCACACCACAGCAGGCGGGTCAAGACAACGCCGTCAATTATAAAACCAGCCTGACCGCGATTCGTAAAGCACGCCGTTTTGTGGTGCAAGGGTTATATGAATGGCTGTTGACAGGTAACCCATCGCACGAAATCGAAGCCCATACCCGCAGTGAGAATGCCATGCACACGGTGCATTTGGGCTATTATCACGAGCTACTGAGTAAAATCATTGAGCAAAGCGATGACTTAATCGCCTATATCGACAGCCTACTTGATCGCCCTTGGACACGTCTAGATAAAGTTGAGCAAGCGGTACTGCTTGTCGGTGCGTATGAGATGAAGCAGCACTTGGAAGTGCCTTACAAAGTAGTGATTGATGAAGCGATTCAGCTCAATACCCATTTTGGCTCATCAGATGGCTATAAAATGATTCATGTGGTGATGGATAAAATCGCCAAAGACGCGCGTATGCCTGAAGTAGAGGCAGATGCTAAAAAAGCCAAAACAGAGGATGCGCCGCAGCCGCCATCGCAAGCGACCACTGAAGAAGAAAAATAATACCGTAAAGGGCGTAGCCAATACGCCCTTTTATGCTTGATACGGATGGCTAAGATGTCCGAATTTTCTTTGATTTATCAATATTTTCAACACTGCACACGCAACAATCCTTTGACCCAAGTGGGTATCGGGGATGATTGCGCGATAAGCAGTATGCCAAATGATTGCGAACTGGTGAGTTGTATTGACACGCTGGTTGCAGGTCGGCATTTTCCCCTATCAACATCCGCTTATGCCATCGGCTATAAATCGGTCGCGGTCAATTTATCCGATTTAGCAGCGATGGGGGCGACGCCCTATGCGATATTGCTGGGTATTAGCTTGCCTACTAAGCTTGCACAGGATGACTGGCTCAAACCATTCGCCCAAGGTATCGCGGACATTTGTAACCGATTTGATGTCGAGCTTATCGGTGGCGATACCACCCAATCAAATACTTTAACCATCTCTGTCACTGCACTGGGCTTTGTGCCAACTGGGCAAGCTATTACCAGAGGGGGCGCAAAAGTCGGTGATATCATCTGTGTGAGCGGTGAAATTGGCTCAGCAAGTTTTGCCTTACAGCAGATTTTAAACGCTGAAAAATCTGAGCAGCACGATATCGCTTTACAACCAATCGCTTTACAGCCGACACTCGATTTACCTGTTCCGCAAGTTGAGCTCGGGCAAAAATTACGTGGGTTTGTCCATAGCATGATTGATATTTCAGACGGGCTAGGGCAGGATTTGGGTCATATCCTGACCGCATCGAAGGTGGGCGCGGTGGTCGATTTAGCCAGTATTCCCACGCATCCACGATTACAAGCCTTGCCAAATTCCGATAAGTGGCAACATCAGCTCAACGGCGGTGATGATTATCAGCTGTGCTTTACCATGAGTGAGCAAAATTTTGTCAAATTTAATCAACAGTTTTCGGATAAAATTTTTGCCATTGGCAAAATTGTCACAGAAAACGGCTTGAGGCTGACTTATAATAACCAACCCATTGAATTTTCGATCACTGGCTATCAGCATTTTTAGCCAAAGAACTTCCTATGACTCAACTGCATAAACCCGACGTCCGTAAAGCCAATGTTTGCCCGCCTTGTCCACCAACCGTGAGCGTTTGGGAAAAGCTGATTTATTGGCTCGGTATCGGCTTAGGCTCAGGATTGCCAAAGCGTGCTGCTGGGACGTGGGGCACGGTGGGCGGACTGGTGGTTGCCATTCCGATGTTATGGCTGGGGTTCTGGGGGTTCTTGGCGGTTACGGTGGTGGGCGCTCTAGTCGGTAGTTATATCTGCGGTAAAACGTCTGATTTGATGGGTGTACACGATGACCCGCATATCGTATGGGATGAATGGGTCGGCATGTGGGTGTCACTCTTGCCAATTTTATGGCTGCATTTTTACGATGATGCTTTATTGCAAGGTCATCAGTTAAGTTTACTGCTACTATATTTTGCTGCATTTGTCGCATTTCGTTTTTTTGATATTTTAAAACCCTTTCCGATTAAATGGGTGGATAAAAATGTCAGTGGCGGCTTTGGTATTTTGATTGATGACATTTTGGCGGGGCTGATGGCAGGGGTTGTGCTAATAGTCTTTGTGAGTGTGCTCGTTACTTATGTTTGACCTGTTGTATCGTTAAAATTAGTTTAAAAAAATAAGGAATTCCCATGACCAACTTAACCACCATCATCATGGCAGCGGGCAAAGGCACTCGCATGAAATCGAGCAAGCCAAAAGTCCTACAACCGCTGGCAGGCAAGCCTTTGCTACATCACGTACTCGCCACTGCCAAACAATTGGGTAGCCAAAAGAATATCATTATCTATGGTTTTGAAGGTCAGCAAGTCAAAGATGCCTTTGCCGATGAACAAATTGATTGGGTCGAGCAAGCTGAGCAATTGGGTACGGGTCACGCGGTGCAAATGACTTTACCAGTGTTGCCTATGGATGGGAAAAGCTTGATTTTATCAGGGGATGTGCCACTCATTGGCGTCGATACCTTAGAGAAGTTGGCAAATACAGACAGCCGTTTTGCCATGCTGACCCTAAACTTAGCCAACCCGTTTGGCTTGGGTCGTATTGTGCGTGACAACGACCAAGTAATCGCCATTGTCGAAGAAAAAGATGCCAACGATGAGCAAAGAAAAATCACTGAAATCAATAGCGGTGTGTACTGTGTCGCCAATGATATTTTGCATCGATATCTCAATAACTTGACCAATAACAATGCCCAAGGTGAATATTACCTGACCGATATCGTCAAAATGGCGGTAGACGATGGTATCGAAATCGCCACTGTATCGCCGACCCACCAATTTGAAATCGAAGGCGTGAATGACCGTCTGCAGTTGGCAAATCTAGAGCGTACTTGGCAAACGCATCAAGCCCAAGCGCTGATGCAACAAGGCGTACATTTGATTGACCCAAGCCGTTTTGATTTACGCGGTTCGCTCAAAGTTGGCAAAGATGTGCAAATTGATGTTAATGTCATCATTGAAGGTGACTGTGAGCTAGGTGATAACGTCAAAATCGGCGCAGGTTGTATCATCAAAAACAGCAAAATCGCCAGTGGCACTGTGGTGCAACCTTATAGTCTATTTGACAATGCGGTAGTGGGTGAAGATAACCAAATCGGACCATTTGCCCGTCTGCGCCCCAATGCGGTCACTGACAAAGAGGTGCATATCGGTAACTTTGTGGAGCTTAAAAACACCCAAATGGCAAGCGGCGCTAAAGCCAATCATTTGGCGTATTTGGGCGACGCCACCATTGGACAAAAAACCAATATTGGCGCAGGCACCATCACTGCCAATTATGATGGCGTCAATAAGTTTAAAACCGAAATCGGTGATGAAGTCAGAATTGGCTCAAATGCGGTGCTGATTGCCCCTGTGACCATTGGTGACCGTGCCACCATTGGTGCAGGTAGTGCCATCAGTAAAGCCTGCCCTGCCGAAAAACTGTCCATCGCCCGTGGTAAACAAGTCACGATTGAGGGTTGGCAACGTCCTGAAAAAAAATCTTGATATTTGAATTTTTGACTAAATTTAACAAATTCTTGCTTAATACGATAAACTTGCTTTATACGATAAAGCAGTTTGGTTAAGCAACAATAAAACAATCTAACGACTGTGTAAACGGGGGGATTGTTTTTCACAGCAATCAAATTTGATTGCTCACACCAAAACCTGGATACTAAGGAACAGTTATGTGCGGTATCGTTGGCGCCATTCGTGCGCAAGACAATGTGGTAGATTTTTTAACCGATGGCTTAAAACGCCTAGAATATCGGGGTTATGACTCATCGGGTATTGCAGTGCAAACCGATGAAGGACTCAAACGCGTGCGCCGAGTGGGGCGTGTTGCCTTAATGGAAGCCGCTGCCAAAGAGCGCGGCGTGTATGGTCACACGGGCATCGGTCACACACGCTGGGCAACCCACGGCGGCGTCACTGAGCCAAACGCGCATCCGCATATCTCGGGTGATTTGATTTCGGTGGTACATAACGGCATCATCGAAAATTTTGAAGCCGAGCGCGCTCGCCTTCAGCAAAATGGCTATCATTTTGAGTCACAAACCGACACCGAGGTCATCGCCCATGCAGTGCACCAGCACTATGTACAAAACGGCGGTGATTTATTCAAAGCGGTGCAAGCGGCGACCCAACAATTTCATGGTGCCTATGCAATTGCGGTGATTGCCAACGATATGCCACAAAACATGGTGGTGGCGCGTATGGGCTGTCCATTACTCGTTGGCTTAGGTGAGCATGAAACCTTTATCGCATCGGATGTCTCAGCAGTTGTCGCCTTTACCCGTCAAATCATGTATCTTGAAGATGGTGATATTGCCCGGTTGACGGCAGATGGCGTGGCACAAATGATTGACAAACAAGGCAATCCAGCGACCCGCAAAGCCACCACTTCGCAAGTGTCATTAGCGTCTCTTGAACTAGGGGCTTATAGCCACTTTATGCAAAAAGAAATCTATGAGCAGCCAAAAGCAGTGTCAGATACCGCCGAAATCTTTTTGGATGCCGGGTTTATCGCCGAAAACTTTGGTGAAAATGCTGAAGCCGTTTTCAATGATATCGACAGTATTAAGATTCTTGCCTGTGGTACGTCCTATTATGCTGCATTGACCGCCAAATATTGGTTGGAAAGTATTGCCAAAATTGCCACCGATGTCGAAATCGCCAGTGAATACCGTTATCGTGAGGTGATTGCCAATCCAAAACAATTGATTATCACCATTTCGCAATCAGGTGAAACGCTAGATACCATGGAGGCGCTAAAATACGCACAAGCTTTGGGTCACAAACATAGTCTATCCATCTGTAACGTGATGGAATCTGCCTTGCCTCGTGCCAGTGAGCTAGTAGTCTACACCCGAGCCGGTGCGGAGATTGGGGTCGCCTCAACCAAAGCATTTACTACCCAGTTAGTGGCTTTATTTGGTTTAGCGGTGACACTCGGTCGTGTGCGTGGCTATGTGGATGACACTAAACTGGTCGAATACACCAATGCGCTGCGTAGCTTGCCCAATGATATTCAATATGCGCTCAATCTTGAGCCACAGATTAGCAGCTGGTCAAGCAAATTTGCTGATAAGCCAAGCGCGCTGTTTTTGGGTCGTGGTATTCATTACCCGATTGCATTAGAAGGCGCATTGAAGCTCAAAGAAATCACCTATATCCATGCAGAAGCCTATCCCGCTGGCGAGTTAAAACACGGTCCATTAGCATTGGTTGATGAAAACATGCCTGTGGTGGTGATAGCGCCAAATGACACCCTACTTGATAAAGTCAAAGCCAATATGCAAGAAGTATCGGCGCGTGGCGGTGAGTTATTTGTATTTACCGATCTTGACAGTGATTTTTCCGATAGTGAAGGCGTACACGTGATTCGCACCCCACGTCATATTGGCGTGTTATCGCCCATTGTACACACTATTCCCGTACAGTTATTATCTTATCATGTTGCGCTTGCCAAAGGGACAGATGTTGATAAACCCCGTAATTTGGCCAAGAGCGTCACGGTGGAATAAACTAAGCTGATACGAAAAAAACCGCTAATCATTAGCGGTTTTTTTGTGGACAAAGTATTAAGAAGGGTCATCATCGTAGGTATAATAGCTATTTGCGGTTTCATCAAAGCTGTCGATACGCTCAGGGTAATTGCCTTCATTAAAGCGCTTTTCGTTGTGGTCATGGGCGTGACGCACATCGTGATTGTAAGCAATTAACGCCTCGTTATTTGCCAAAAAGCTATCAGGATTTGCCATGACCCACATTTGGTTAAAAACATCTGAGCGCGCCGATAAATTCAGTAACACGCCAGGTTCCGTAAAATAATAAAACTTGGATAATAGCTTAATCTGCCCATTTTCGAGCCGTCTGGCGATATGATACGCTTGTAAATCTTTTGGGTGGTGTAAACCCACCGCACCGACAATCGCTGCCAATGATTTAAGCGTGTTTTTATGAAAATTATAGACCCGCTGTGCCTTATCAGGAATATGTAATGCCCGCTGACGATACGGGTCTTGGGTGGCAACCCCAGTTGGGCATTTGTTGGTATGACATGCGCGCGATTGGATACAGCCCACCGCAAACATAAAGCCACGCGCGGAGTTACACCAATCTGCACCCAGCGCTAGCATGCGAGCGATATCAAAGGCAGAGATGATTTTACCACTGACACCAATTTTGATTTTGTCACGCACCCCCGCACCCACTAGCGTGTTGTGCACAAGCAAAAAGCCATCAAGTAGCGGCATGCCAACATTATCCATAAACTCAACAGGCGCAGCCCCCGTGCCGCCTTCTGCACCATCAACCACGATAAAATCAGGGTAATTATCTGCTTCAATCATGGCTTTGACAATCGCCATAAACTGCCAAGGCTGCCCGACACACAGCTTAAAACCAACCGGCTTGCCCCCTGATAGTTCACGCAGCTGTTGCCAAAACTGCACCATCTCACGCGGGGTAGTAAAGGCTGAGTGGCTCGCTGGAGAAACGCAGTCTACATCCATCGGCACATCACGGGTTTCGGCAATTTCCGGGGTGATTTTTTCTTTGGGCAACACCCCGCCTTTACCAGGTTTTGCCCCTTGCGACAGCTTGATTTCAATCATTTTGACTTGCTCAATGCGCGAGCGTTCAGCGAATTTTTCGGCGCTAAACGTGCCATCGTGATTACGGCATCCAAAATACCCGGTACCCAGCTCCCAAATCAAATCGCCGCCGTGTTTTTTATGGTACGGACTAATCGCACCTTCACCTGTATCATGAGCAAATCCACCGAGTTTTGCGCCCTGATTGAGTGCTTCGATTGCCGCGGCTGAAAGACTGCCAAAACTCATGGCAGAGATATTAAACACCGACATCGAGTAGGGCTGCAGGCATCGTTCACCGCCCACCATAATACGAAAATTGGTTTCTTTGAGGGGGTAGCTAAGGGTGGATTGTAAAAACCATTCTTTGCCAGACTGGTATAGATTTTCTAAGGTACCAAAGGCATTGGTATCACTGACGTTTTTGGCACGTTGATAAGCAAGCGCACGCTGCTGGCGCGAAAACGGCACGGCGGCTTGGTCATCTTCAATCAGATACTGGCGCAGTTCAGGTCGAAACTCTTCCAATAGATAACGAATATGTCCCGAAATTGGGTAGTTACGTAAGACGGCATGGTGGACTTGTATCAAATCATAAATGCCCACCACAAAGCCCACCAGACCAATCACTATCAGCCACCATTTAAGTAGCACAATCCCCAACGCAAGGATAGCAAAGGCAATGACAAACACGCTGTAGCGAAACACAACGCCTTGCAAATAGGGCTCTTTATGGGTAGGGGTTACCGTGATATCAGTGCGCTTGTCAACCATGACAATCTTCCTTATCAGATAGGATCGCGGACAAAATAATCATCGCAAATTTGTTGTTATTTTAAATAATGGAGGGGGTAATGCGATGGCAAAATGGTCAATCACTTGTCAGCCGTGTGCGCCGACAAGTGATTGTGTGATTAAGCTTGAAGGGCAGCGGCGTGGTGAGCAAAATGGTCAGCGATAAAACTACTGATAAAATAGTAGCTATGGTCATAACCGTCGTGCATACGCAGCGTCATCGGATAATTGGCATCCTTGGCAGCTTGCGCAAAAAGCTCAGGTTTGAGCTGCTCAGCCAAAAACTCATCCCCACTACCTTGGTCAATCAATAGTGCTAATTTTTTGCTATGCGCAGACTGTTTCATCCACGCTAAGCTATCGTAGCTTGCCCAGGTGCTTTGGTCATCGCCTAAATAAGCGCTAAAGGCTTTTTGTCCCCAAGGCACTTGTGACGGTGCGACGATGGGTGAAAAAGCCGACACGCTGGCATAGCGCTCAGGGTTGCGCAGGGCAATCATCAGCGCGCCATGTCCCCCCATACTATGACCAAAAATACTGCGCTGGCCACTGGCAGGGAAGTGCTGTTCGATGAGATTAGGCAACTCATCGACGATATAATCATACATCTGAAAATGCGTTGCCCAAGGCGCTTGGGTGGCATTCACATAAAAGCCTGCCCCTTGCCCCAAATCATAAGCGCTGTCATCAGGCACATCATTACCGCTAATATCAATACCCCTAGGACTGGTATCCGGTGCTACCACAATCACGTTGTGACGACTGGCATACTCAGCAAACCCAGATTTTTGAATAAAGTTTTGCTCAGTACACGTCAGCCCTGATAGCCAATACAGCACCGCACATTTTTGAACTGTTGTTTCAGTGGTTTTGGCTGCTTCATGGGCGATGGCTTTGGGTGGCAAATAGATGGCAAATTTCATCTCCGTGTGTGTGGTAGCACTGGTATGCTGCCACACTTGTAGGTCACCACCGTGCAATTTATGCGATTCAATTTTTTTCATGGTGAATTTCCCATTCTTTATAATGCCAAGTTTGGTAATGGTTTAGTAATGCAACACTGAACGAATGGACTCACCTTTATGCATCAAATCAAATGCGGTATTAACATCTTCAAGCCCCATGGTATGGGTGACAAAAGGTGCCAGTTGGATATCACCGTGCATGGCTTGCTCCACCATACCTGGCAGCTGCGAGCGACCTTTCACCCCACCAAATGCAGAGCCTAACCAGCGGCGACCTGTCACTAGTTGGAACGGACGAGTGGAAATCTCTTGACCTGCAGCCGCGACACCAATAATCACGCTTTGACCCCAGCCACGATGCGCGCATTCAAGTGCCGAGCGCATGACATTGACGTTACCAATACATTCAAAACTGTGATCCACACCCCAACCTGTCATCTCAACAATCACTTGTTGAATGGGTTGGTCATAATCTTTTGGATTGACAAAATCGGTCGCGCCAAACTCACGGGCTAGCTCAAATTTGTCGGGGTTGGTATCAACCGCAATAATGCGTCCTGCTTTGGCAAGTTTGGCACCTTGAATCACAGCAAGCCCAATACCACCAAGCCCAAATACCGCCACGCTGTCGCCTTCTTGTACTTTAGCGGTATTTTTTACCGCACCTAGTCCTGTGGTGACGCCGCAACCTAATAGACAGACTTGCTCAGGATTGGCTTCAGGATTGATTTTAGCAAGCGATACATCAGCAACGACAGTATATTCACTAAACGTCGAACAGCCCATGTAATGATAAATTGGTTGACCTTGATAGCTAAAACGGGTAGTACCATCAGGCATCACGCCTTTACCTTGGGTGGCACGCACTGCGACGCATAGATTGGTTTTGTCACTTTTACAAAATAAACATTCACCACATTCAGCCGTATATAGTGGAATGACATGATCACCAGGTTGTACACTGGTTACCCCTTCACCGACTGCCATCACAATACCTGCGCCTTCATGACCCAAAACCGCTGGGAAAACCCCTTCAGGGTCATCGCCACTCAAGGTGAATGCGTCCGTGTGGCAAACGCCCGTATGGGTAATTTTGACGAGTACTTCACCTTTACGCGGTGGCTCAACGTCGATTTCGACGATTTGTAATGGTTCTCCCGCAGCGAAAGCTACCGCAGCACGCGATTTGATAGGTTTGGTAAAATCTAATGGCGCTGTGGCCGCAGTCATATCAGTCATCGGTTTATCCTTGTTATATTGGTTTTATTAAAAATGCCTTTGGTCGGCATTATAACATAACCCATTATCGCATGATTAAGCTCAAAATTGTAAGCAATTGGGTTTAATTAAATCATCATTAAAATTAAAAATTTGAATTGGATCTTTAAAAATATTTAACAAGAAAATTTTGCCCATACCTTACAAAAAGTCATCGATAAAACGCCCGTTAAAAGAGTAGTGATTATCACGTTGGGTGATTTGCTAGGCGTTAAAGGCAAGTTTGTCAATCTTGGCGTCAAATATGTCAAAAAACTGGTAGCACCTTACCAAATTGACAACAACTATCAGCCGTTACGCTTAAGTCAGGTATTAACAGCTGCTCAAAATTTACCTTATCAACCGCCAAATAAATCACTGGATGATGTTGCCTTTATTCAATACACAGGCGGCACCACAGGCAGGCCCACGTCATTATGCATTTATTGAACAATTGCCCAAAACCGCGGTTGGCAAAATTCAAAAGACTCAATTACGACTGATTGATCAATAGGGCTTTTTACCGCTTTTTACGCCATTTTTCTTTATACAACCGCTTAATACAAGCGCTTAGATAAGCTGGGGCAACCTGATAGACTAGAACAGGCTGGGCATTTGATGGCTAGTGTAAATCACTTGTCACTATTTTATCAACTTTTCAGCCTGTTTTTTCAATCATCACTTTTTTATTCAATGATACTTTTACATTTAACAATCATCCATAGGGTTTTTTAAGCAACCCTATGATTATTAAGCACATTTTTTCAGCCTAACCGACACGGTTTTAAAGGCAGGCATGCCTGATTTTTTATCAAAATCTGTCATCGCAATCAGTGGATTGGCTTCAGGGTAGTACATGGCTAGATTGCCTTTAGGGATATCATACAAAATGACTTGAAAGCCTGTGACTTTTCGCTCAATACCATCGCCGTATTCACTTTGGATAGTCACCTTATCACCTGCTTTTAAATCCAATCTATCAGCATCATCAGCATTCATAAAAATTACTTGCCGCGTGTCAAAAACGTTGCGATAGCGGTCATCCAACCCATAAATGGTGGTATTGAATTGGTCATGAGAACGGATACTGGTTAGTGTTAATAAATCATCGGGCTGAGCCGTCAATTTATCTGCATAAATCTCGGTTAACGGTGTAAAGAAAAAGGTGGCTTTACCAGATTGGGTCTGCCATTCATAACGGTTGGCAGGATGCGGTAGATGAAAGCCTTGTTTGGTATAGACTTTTTGGTTAAAGTTATCAAAGCCTTCAATGGCTTTAGCAATGTCATTACGAATTCGGTCGTAATCTTCTACATACCAAGCCCAACGAATCGGGCTATGCCTAAGTGTAGCCGCAGCGATACTTGCGATAATCTCAGTTTCAGCGCGCAATTTATGTGAAACAGGCTGACGCGCTCCTTGTGACAACACCACATTACACATGGAATCTTCAATACTAATGTATTGGTTATTGTCGCCTTGCTTATCAATTTCAGTTCGTCCTAAACAAGGTAAAATAATGGCTTCTTTACCATGAATCAAGTGGCTACGATTGAGCTTGGTCTGTATCTGTACCGTTAACTCACAGCCGCAAATACCCGCTTCTGTACGTGCTTTATCGGGGGTTGCCACTGCAAAATTGCCCGCTAGGCTCATAAATACTTTAACCTTGCCTTGTTGCATGGCTTCAAGGGTCTCTACAACGTTATAGCCATGCGCTCTAGGGGACTTAATGCCAAAAACTTTGTCGATTTGATCAAGTAGCTTATCTGAAGGCTTGTCCCATACACCCATGGTACGGTTACCTTGAACATTACTATGCCCACGAATCGGCGCAAGTCCCGTCCCTGTCTTGCCAATATGCCCCATAACCAAGGCTAAATTTGCCAACATATGCACATTGTCCGTACCATGACGATGCTGGGTGATGCCCATACACCATGTTAAAATAGGACGTTTACTCTCTCGATAAAGCTGGGCTAGTTGCTCAATTTGCTGCGCGTCTAACCCTGTAATATGATAAATGGTTTGCCAATCGGTCGCCCTTACCCCTGCAATCATTTCATCAAAGCCTACGGTCTGGGCTTGAATAAAGTCATGATCAAAAATAGCGGCTTTACCGTTATCCCGTGCCTCGCGATCCCAATTATCTAAATGCTTGAGTATGCCCGTCATTAACGCATAGTCTGAGCCAATGTTTAGCTGGAAAAAATAGTGACTAAGTGGCGTGCTACCATTTGTCAGCATTTGGCTTGGGCGTTTTGGATCTTGAAAACGGGTAAGTCCCCGCTCTTTAAGCGGATTAATCACAATGATTTTGCCACCACGCTCAGCGACATTTGCCAATGTTTCTAGCATACGTGGGTGATTGGTACCTGGATTATGCCCAAAACTCCACACGCTGTCACAATGCTCAAAGTCATCCATTACGATGGTTGCTTTACCTAAGCCGATACTATCTTTTAACCCCACACTGCTTGCTTCATGGCACATATTGGAGCAATCTGGCATATTGTTCGTGCCATAGCATTTGGTAAATAACTGATACAAAAACGACGCTTCATTACTGGCTCGACCAGAGGTATAAAAGACAGCTTCATTCGGGTCATCCAATCGATTGAGATGACTGGCAATCAACTGATAAGCAGCTTCCCATTCGATGGGTTCGTACTTATCAGTCGCCGCATTGTACTGCATAGGCTCAGTCAAGCGTCCTTGGTTTTCCAAGAAATAATCACTTTGCGCGAGCAGTTCAGTGACGGTATATTTGGCAAAAAAATCAGCCGTCACGGTTTTTTTGGTGGTTTCAAATGCCGTTGCTTTAGCCCCATTTTCACAAAAATTAATGGGCTTTTTTTTGCCGTTTGGAAATGCACAACTTGGGCACTTAGTGCCAAATGGCTGATTTAGGTCTAATAATGTGATTGGCGCACGGGTCAATGCCTGCTGCTTTCGCATATTACCTTGCACGGCTATCAACGCACCCCAACCCCCAGATGGCGTAATAAGCGCATCAAGTTTATTATCGGTTTGGTTCAAATCGGTGGTATGAGTCAAACCATGAGGAAGATTGACATAGTCAAAAATTTGATTCGTCAACGTATGGAAGGGTTGCATTAATCGCATGGCATTTTCCAAAATATTTGAGGAGAGATAAATTAGAAACCTTTGCACTAACAAATAAACAAAAGTTTGTAAAAGTGATATAATACAGTAAAGTCAAAAAGATAGCAAAAGACACGAATATGGCATGGAAACAAACAGGGCAACTCTCCCTAGCAGACAGTCTCATCAATGGTCATAAAGCCATCGAAGAACTTGATGAACTACACAACCTTATCAACTGGCAAACTATCGAGCAAACCTTACGCCACGTTCATAGCAGTGATCGTGGCGAAAGTGCCTTTCACCCTGTCATCATGTTTAAAATCTTACTACTACAAAAACTCTATAACCTATCCGACCCAGCCATGGAAAAACAACTGGCAAGAGATTTACTATTTCGTCGCTTTGTTGGTCTATCGCTTACCGATAACGTACCCGACCACAGCACCATCTGGCGATACCACAAACACTTAGGTGAACTTTGACTCATAAAACCCTTATTCAACCAAATTAGTCAACAACTAGCCGAGCAAAATATCATCATCAAAGCAGGCAGTGTTAGCATCATTGATGCCAGTATCGTTGAAGCCAAAAACAAACGAGCTAAAAAAGGCAAACATACCGACAATACCCAAGATAACGAAGCTGCCTACGTCAGTAAAAAAGACAGCACAGGCAAAGTGAAAACCACCTACGGCTTTAAAATCCATCTTAATTGTGATGAAAACAGCTTTGTCAAAAAGATTCAAACTACCCCAGCCAATGTCCATGATTCACAATGTTTTACCACGCTTTTAACAGGTGATGAATCAGCCGTTTACGCCGACAGTGCGTATAAAAGCCAAGACCATGACGACTATCTTGCCGAGCATGAACCGCCTATCAACAATCATATCCATGATAGGGCATGGCGTAATACACCACTTACCGAACAACAGAAACGTACCAATACCCAAAAGAGCCAAACCAGAAATACGGTAGAACGGGTATTCGGTCATTTTAAATTATGGGATGAGCAAGGCTCGTCATCTTGGCTTAATGCAATTTCATACCCGTACATTGCTTGCTAGCATTGTGCATAATTTAAAAACTGCCCTAGGTTTGAAGCGAAAATACGGACTATCTTAGGATTATTGTGTCTGTTGGTTGGCAAAACTAGCCAATAGACGTTAATTTACTGCAATTTAGGAGACTTTTATGCCAATTCGGTGACTTTTTTCGCTTTTTTAACACCAATTCCAGTTTTTAGTTGAGTTTGAAATTGGTGTCGAGAGATAGTCGCTGGTTTGTGCAAAGGTCTCTAACAATTAAAAAACCATGAAAAAATGCCTGTAACTACAGACGTTTTTTCAATTTTGGTAAGCCATTAAGCAGGCTGTTTATCAGCTTTAACCACATTGATGAGGTTATCAACCACCTCTGGTTCTGCCAAGGTTGAAGTATCGCCTAAACCTTCAAATTCATGCGCGGCAAGTTTACGCAGAATACGGCGCATGATTTTACCGGAGCGCGTTTTTGGTAAGGCTTCGACCAAATATAGCGAGTCTAAGTTGGCGATTGGACCAATCTCACCACGGACATGACGGTTGATTTCACCTTTAAGCATCTCGCTTGGCTCTTCGCCCGATTTTAAGATGACGTAAGCGGCAACGCCTTGACCTTTAAGCTCATGCGGCATACCGACAATAGCCGCTTCAGCGACGGAAGGATGCGATACTAACGCACTTTCAATCTCGGCCGTACCTAGGCGGTGACCAGAGACGTTTAAGACATCATCCACACGACCTGTGATCCAATAATGACCGTCTTCATCGCGCAGCGCACCATCACCTGTGAAGTAAGCGCCTGGATAGGTGCTAAAGTAAGTTTCTAAAAAGCGTTTATGGTCTCCCCAAATGGTACGCATTTGACCTGGCCAGCTGTCTTTGATGATTAAGTTGCCTTCGGCAGCACCCGTTAATTCAGCACCTTCGGCATCGACAATTGCTGGCTTGACGCCATACAGCGGATTCATCGCGGAGCCTGGTTTGAGATCAACCGTATTGGGGATTGGCGTCATCAAAATGCCCCCTGTTTCAGTTTGCCACCAAGTATCGACAATCGGACAACGACCTTCGCCCACCACGTTATAGTACCAGTTCCAGGCTTCAGGATTGATAGGTTCACCCACTGAGCCCAACAGACGTAAGCTAGAACGGTTTGATTTACGGACGTAATCATCGCCTTCTTTCATCATCGCGCGAATGGCGGTTGGCGCAGTATACAAGATGGTAACGTCATGCTTATCAACGATATGACCGATACGCGCCCAATCTGGGTACTGTGGCACCCCTTCAAACATCACGGTCGTTGTGCCATTGGCAAGCGGTCCATACACCACATAGGTGTGACCTGTGACCCAGCCCACATCCGCGGTACACCAAAATACGTCATTGTCTTTGATATCAAACACGTCACGGAAGGTGGATAGCGCATAGGTCAAATAACCACCGGTGGTATGTAACACGCCTTTAGGCTTGCCAGTTGAGCCTGAAGTGTAAAGCAAAAATAACGGGTCTTCGGCATTCATTGGCTCTGGTGGACAGTCTTCAGAGGCATTGTCGATTAAGTTGTGATACCAAATATCGCGGCGTCCGCTCATTGGGATGGATTCACCGGTACGGTACACCACAATGACCTTTTCAACACATTCGGTACCGTCCTGGTCTAGCGCACGATCCACATTTTGTTTAAGCGGTGTATGTTTACCACCACGCACAGATTCATCAGCGGTGATGACAATTTTTGATTGGCTATCGATGATACGGCTGGCTAGACTGTCTGCTGAAAACCCGCCAAATACCAATGAGTGAACCGCGCCAATCCGCGCACAAGCCAGCATCGCAACCGCCGCTTCAGGAATCATCGGTAAATAAATGGTGACGCGGTCGCCTTTTTTGACGCCTTTACGACGCAGTGCGCTACCAAGGCGGCATACTTCTGAATGTAGCTCTTTGTATGAGATGATTTTGTGAAGTGATGGGTGATCGCCTTCCCAAATAATCGCAGGTTTGTAAGGGTTTTCAGCGACATGACGGTCAAGGCAGTTGACCGATAGATTAAGCTCACCATCTTCAAACCATTTAATGCTAAAATTGTTTAGGTCATAATTGACGTTTTTGATTTTGGTGGGTTTTTTTATCCAATCAATCCATTCAGCGCGTTTTGCCCAAAACGCTTCGTTATTTTCGACAGATTCTTGATAGGTCTCGGCGTATTTTTCGGGAGTGGTGTTGGCTTTAGCGGCAAATTCAGCGCTATGAGGGTAGCTCTTCATAAAACATTCCTTGTTATGACTCGTAGGTTGGTTGGGTAATAGTTTAAATGGCTACGGACTGACAAACGGCTCAAATAGGTAGCGGGCTTAACTTCAAAAACAACATTTTCACGTTGATAAGCTAACATTGACAAGCTGACAGTAACACGGGCTATCAACACAGCGATGAAACGCGCCGTCAATAAACGTCTGCTCACTATGAAAATGCAATACAATCTAATCCTTGATTCTAGAGTGCCTTTTCCTTAGTTTGGCAAAAAATCACAAATTTTGCAATGTTACTCAGGATATTTTTAAGGATATTTTTTCAGATCTTGGACAAATATCTTTATTGTAAGCGGATTCTCATTTGGTCTTTTACTTGATAAATAGCGGTCATCATGCAGCAACAACATACTTCATCAAATACTTCACCAAAGATTGATACGGCTCAAAATCACGCTGGGTCAACCAGCGCACCGTCCACGTTGACGTATGATGTCATCATCATCGGGGCAGGGGCATCAGGGCTGTTTTGTGCATTGACAGCGGGCAAGCGCGGACGGCGGGTACTGGTGGTTGATCATGCCAATAAAGCGGGCAAGAAAATCCTTATGAGTGGCGGTGGGCGCTGTAATTTTACCAACTATGACATTGAGCCCAAGCATTATTTAAGTAGCAATCCGCACTTTTGCAAATCGGCGTTGTCACGCTATTTAAATTGGGATTTTATTGGGATGGTTAGCGAGTATCAGATTCCCTATCATGAGCGTGAGCATGGACAACTGTTTTGTGATACCTCTGCCAATGATATTTTGCAAATGCTACTGACTGAGTGCCGCGCCAATCAAGTAACCATTCAATTAAAAACCGCCATCCAGCAAATCCAAGCGTTACCCGATAATACGGGGTTTGTTTTAACGGTCAATCAACCAGCTAGTCAACAGCCTCATCAACAGGCTAATCAACCAGCCAATCAAAAAAGTAGCGAGCAAACCTTAACTTGTCACTCATTGGTAGTCGCCACAGGCGGGCTGTCAATTCCGACCATGGGTGCGACAGGATTTGGTTACCAAGTAGCGCAGCAATTTGGGCATACCATTGTGCCAACATCGGCAGGACTAGTACCCTTTACCTTTACCGATAAGATTGGCGATGCGATTAAATCGTTATCGGGGGTTAGTTTTGAGGTCATTGCCTTCAACGAGCGCATCAGTTTTAGGTTGCCCGTGCTATTTACCCATCGCGGTTTATCCGGGCCTGCGATGTTACAGCTATCGAATTATTGGCAGGTGGGCGAGCCGATTTTTATCAATTTATTCCCAAACCTTGATATGGCAGTATTTTTAGCCGAACAAAAAAAACAGCATCCAAAACAGCTGATCAGAACCGTGCTAAACGACCAGATAGGCGTGGCGGCGCTACCTAAAAAAGTGATGGCTACTTTGCAAAATTTATTGTGGCAAGACATGGCTGAGACTGAGCTTGCCAATATCAAAGACGAGAAGTTAGCGCAGCTTGGCGCGCAGCTCAATGCTTGGCGTTTGACGCCATCAGGCACTGAAGGCTATCGTACAGCTGAAGTCACACGCGGTGGCGTTGCTACTGATAAAGTCTCTTCAAAAACCATGCAAAGTCAGTTACAACCGAATTTGTATTTTATCGGCGAGGTGCTCGATGTTACTGGTTGGCTAGGTGGCTACAATTTCCAATGGGCTTGGGCAAGCGGGTTCGTGGCTGGCGAAGTGGTTTAGGTATAAAGTGGGTTAGGTATGAATGAACCTAAAAAAATGGCTAAAAAAGGCATCAGCAAAATGCCTTTTTTAGTTTAACCCATTTATTTTCACTTATTTACTTTAATAAAGTTTGGTGGGTGTTTAATGTTGGCGCGCAACCGGTTGCTGCAGTGCTTGAGGCAACTCAAGAATGGTCAGGTTACTGGCGGCGATATCATCGGGACGCGCCACCACCAAGGCTTCAAAACCTGTCTCAGTAGCAATGCTATTGACCACATCCACGTTGCCAATTTTTTCACCTGCGTTAGGTATATCACCGGTACCTGCTACGCGGTGGAGCCAAGCTTTTGGGCTGGCTTTAAAATATAACCGCGCAATGATTTCTTGACCTAAATAACAGCCTTTATCGTAGTCAACCCCGCCTTGTTGGTGTAGACGCAACTCTTGGGGTTGCCACAAGCCTGCGGTGGTTTTGACAATCCAGTAATTGCCTGTAGCGATGCTCGCTTTTTGCCATGCTTTGCGGTTAGCGTCGGTGTCAGAGCCATTCTCTGATTCGCTAAAACTAGGTACCCCATTGTCAACAACCGCAAAAATATCACGTGGGGCTGATAAGGTGAGTTTTGAGAACGCCGCATATTTTTTGATATGGTTGGCAAACTCATCGGCACAGTCTTGGCTGATGACGATTTGGTAAGCGTCATCCGCTATTTTTCTAATCCAAATACCCAGTGCAACGCGCCCTTTGAGATTACTAATCGCGGTCGCTTGGAATTGGTCGCTCAGTTTGGTGACGTTGCAGGTTAATTGTCCTTGCAAGAATTTTTGGGCATCGGTGCCGGTTATATCAAAGACGACGAAATCTGTCATGGTGGCTCTCTTTTTATTTGCTAAAAAAATTATAATCAAAGTTTTGCACAATTGAGCTCGGACTGCAATCATGCTTTATTGGGTTATGCTTGACTAAATGCTGCTTGACTAAGCTCTGTTTTAAGTCCTAATTTACTAGGTCATTTGTCAGAGGGTCTTCTGTGCTGGCTGATCACTATTATTGGGGTGACTTATCGCGTACACTACACTACCTTAAGACTATTAAAATTTTTCTCAGCTGATTGAGCGCGTGCTATGAGTTTACCTGCCTGCCCCCCATGCCCCAAGTGTAAAGAAAATTATACATACCAAGATGGCGATTTATTGATTTGCCCGATGTGTGGCTTTGAAGCAGAACAGCAGGCATGGCAAGCGGGCGAAACCGAAACAGCCAGCGAACAAGTTATTAAAGATGCCGTCGGCAATGTGTTACAAGATGGGGATAGTGTGACGGTTATTAAAGACTTAAAAGTCAAAGGCGCAAGCACGCCCATTAAAGTTGGCACCAAAGTCAAATCCATTCGCCTGCTCCATGATGCTACCGATGAGCATGATATTGATTGTAAAATTGACGGTTTTGGCGCGATGAAACTCAAACCCAGCGTCGTCAAAAAAGCCTAGTTTTGGGAGGGTTTGGGCTTTGTTTGGGGCTTTGCGTTTGCAATGGATATTGACACCCAAAGCTTATCTTTTTTTATGACCTCCCAAAAGCTGTCACAATAAATTCAGTAGGTGATTGTAGAAAAATACGTTACAATAAGGCTATTTTTCTACAAATTTAATCATATACTTTTTTGTTAGTAGGTAATTGTGACCGCCTTATCTCATATTCGTAATTTTTCTATTATTGCCCATATTGACCACGGTAAATCTACGCTTGCCGACCGCATTATCCAAATGTGTGGGGGGCTACAAGCACGTGAAATGCAGGCGCAAGTACTTGACTCGATGGACATTGAGCGCGAGCGCGGTATTACCATTAAAGCCCAATCTGTCACGCTGTATTATAACCACCCAAACGGTGACAAATACCAATTTAACTTTATTGATACCCCAGGGCACGTCGATTTTTCGTATGAAGTATCGCGTTCACTGGCAGCTTGCGAAGGCGCTTTGCTGGTGGTTGATGCCGCACAAGGCGTAGAAGCGCAGTCGGTTGCCAACTGTTATACCGCGATTGAGCAAGGTCTTGAAGTATTACCGGTACTCAACAAGATTGACTTACCGCAAGTGGATCCTGAACGGGTGATTCAAGAAATTGAAGACATTATCGGGATTGAAGCGATGGATGCACCGCGCGTTTCTGCCAAGACAGGGGTGGGCGTGGATGATTTGCTACAAGCGATTGTTGAGCGTATTCCTGCCCCTGAAGGCGACCGTGATGCCCCTTTGCAAGCGTTAATTATTGACTCATGGTTTGACAATTATCTTGGGGTTGTGTCACTGGTACGTGTGCGTCAAGGCACGCTCAAAAAAGACGATAAAATCCATATCAAATCCACCAAAGGCACGCATATTGTGACATCGATTGGGGTATTTACCCCAAAATCGTTTGAGACCAATATCTTAGAAGCCGGCGAAGTGGGTTTTGTGATTGCCGGTATCAAAGACATTGGCGGCGCGCCTGTGGGCGATACAATTACCCTTGCCAAAACCCCAGATGTAGATAGCATACCAGGGTTTAAAAAGGTCAAGCCGCAAGTCTATGCAGGCATGTTCCCTGTTGATTCGAGTGACTTTGAGGCGTTTCGTGAAGCGCTACAAAAACTGCAAGTCAATGACGCTGCGTTGTTTTTTGAGCCTGATACCTCTGACGCACTTGGGTTTGGTTTTCGCTGTGGTTTCTTGGGGATGCTGCATATGGAAATCATCCAAGAACGTCTTGAGCGTGAATACGATTTAGATTTGATTACCACCGCCCCGACCGTTATCTACGAAATCAAAAAACGCAATGGCGAGATTATCCAAATCGATAACCCATCAAAAATGCCTGACCCAGGTCTGATTGATGAGTTTCGTGAGCCGATTGCGCGCTGTCACATTTTGGTACCACCCGATTATCTGGGTAACGTGATGACATTATGTATCGAGCGTCGTGGTATCCAAGTTGATATGAAGTTTATGGGACAGCAAGTGCAGTTGACCTTTGATATTCCGATGGGCGAAGTGGTCATGGACTTTTTTGACCGTCTAAAATCGGTGTCACGTGGCTTTGCGTCACTTGATTACGGTTTTGAGCGCTTTGAAACAGATAAACTGGTGCGGGTAGATGTGCTGATTAATGGCGAAAAAGTTGATGCATTGGCGATGATTTGTCATGCTGAGCAAGCGCGCTATCGCGGTAATCAGCTGGTTGAAAAAATGAAAGAATTGATTCCTCGTCAAATGTTTGACGTGGCAATTCAAGCGGCGATTGGTAGCCAAATCATCGCCCGTAGTACCGTCAAAGCCATGCGTAAAGACGTACTTGCCAAGTGTTATGGCGGTGACGTGTCACGTAAGAAAAAACTACTGTCAAAGCAAAAAGAAGGTAAAAAACGCATGAAGCAAGTGGGACGTGTTGAGATTCCACAAGAAGCGTTTTTGGCGGTGTTAAAAGTGGATAACCAGTCGTAGAGGCAAGTATGGATTTTGATTTTAATTTGATTCTTGTCCCTGCGACCTTGATTTTGGGCGCTATTTGGCTACTGGATAAATTGGTGCTAAAGCAAAAGCAAAGCAAAGGATTGGAGAAATCGACTGCGCCGGTACGATGGGCGTATGATTTTTTCCCGATTTTAGCGATTGTGCTCGTAGTGCGCTCGTTTTTGATTGAGCCGTTTAATATCCCATCATCATCCATGGTGCCAACCCTGTATACGGGTGACTTTATTGCGGTCAATAAATACGCGTATGGTATCCGCTTGCCACTGGTCAATACCAAGGTGCTTGATTTGGGCGCGCCACAGCATGGTGATGTGGTGGTATTTCGCTATCCTGAGAACCCAAAAATTTATTATATTAAGCGGGTGATTGGTGTGGGTGGTGATACGGTAAGCTTTAACAACGGGCAGTTAAGCGTCAATGGCAAAGCGATTGCCACCACGCCAGCAAACTTTACCCCTGACCCTAAGATGACAGCGCAGCTATATCCGCCAGGTAAAACTGAGACCGGTGAGGTTGTGACAGCTGAGCAAGCAGCGCAACTGGGCAATCAAGAAGAACAAACAGCCCAGTATGTGCAAGAATCGCCCAGTAGCAATCATCAACATTTGGTGCGCTATTTGGGTGACAAAAATTGGTTTCAATATGCCAGCTTTTTGCAGCAAGTGTCACCTCAATTAATGGCGAGCCAAGGTCAACAATGGCAACTAACAGTGCCTAAAGGACACTATTTTGTGATGGGCGATAACCGTGATCGCAGTGCTGATGGTCGTTTTTGGGGGTTTGTACCTGATGAGAACCTAGCGGGTAAAGCCGTGTATGTGTGGACGCACAAAGCCAGTGGATTAAGTCTACCCACCTTTAATCGCAATGGCGCAATACACTAACCGCTTGCTTTAAAAAATTGGATATCAAAGCCTTTGTTGTTGAGAATATTTAATTAACTAAAGCTTACATTAACCTATCTTGAGCGATGGTCAAAGGAGAATACGGCATGAACCTACCAAGTCATCAGCGCGGCGCCAGCGTCACGGGTATCGTGATTATGATTGTACTCATCGTCGTGTGTGCCAAACTCGGTTTAGCCATTATCCCTGCCCAAGTCGGTCACTACCAACTCAAAAAATCGTTGGCATTGCAACTTAAAAAGTCCAATGACAATAAAGAGAGCGTCAAAGAGTTTTTAGGTAATGTCAATTCTCAATGGCATATCAACGGTGTCAGCCAAAAGGCAGAGGACGTCGTGGAAGTGGTGGATAATACGCCAGGTGCGATGTCAGTAAAACTAAAATACGATGAAGCAAACAACTTTTTTGGTAACGTCGATATCGTCAATCGCTTTGAAGATACCATTAGCGCAGAAGATGCCAAAGTCGCCAAGCCATAGTTAAATAGTTAAATAGTTAAATAGTTAGTAGCTATTGAGCTTATAGCCCCAATCTTAAGTAAATGCTAGCCATGTGATAATTTAAATGGCGAATACTTTTCTAACAATTTGAAGCAGATGAATTTACCAATCACTATTCCCACCTTTAATCTCAAAAAACTACCGCCACAAGTGCGTCAATTAACCGCGCTGTTTTATCAAATGGGTTATCAGTTCGATAATGTGAATTTACCCATTATGGCACTCATGCATCGCTCATTTGATAGCGAACACAATTATGAGCGATTAGAGTTCTTGGGAGATGCATTGCTCGGTGTGATCATCGCAGAAGCCTTATTTTTGCGCTATCCCGATTATAATGAAGGTCGGCTCAGTCGCTTACGTGCATCGCTTGTGCGCGAAGAAACCTTGGTGATTATTGCAAAGCAGCTCAATTTGTCGGATTATTTGATTTTAGGGGTGGGCGAGCGTAAAGGTGGGGGTCGTCAGCGCGCCTCAATCTTGGCAGATAGCGTTGAAGCTTTGATTGGTGCCATTTATCTTGATAGTCAAAATTTTGATACGGTTAAGGCTTGTGTGCTGGCGTGGTTTGAAGATTTGTTCGAAAAAGTGAAAGAACAAAAGGTGCTAAAAGATGCCAAAAGCCGTTTACAAGAGCTGTTGCAAGCACACCAACTTGCGCTGCCACGCTATGAGGTGGTCGAAACCATTGGCAATGCCCCCAATCAAATTTTTGTGGTCAGCTGCCAAGTCGACATTGTTTTTGACAATAAAACCGCCAAACCCATAGCCCCAACCCAAGCGTTAGTCACAGCACAAGGGGAAAGTCGCCGTATTGCCGAGCAGCGCTGCGCCGAAGCCATGCTGACTAAAATCAGTGATTTGTTACCCCCACTGCGCTAATTTGTCAACCTGCTATACTGTCAACACCCAAATTTGATGAAATGCTTACTGAAATTTGCTCAAAACTCTTCTACAATAATTTGTACCCTTTAAACCAATGTTGAGATCCCACTTTATGTCTAACCAAGCAGACGCTACCCAACAAACAACCACTGACCCAGCTGCCAACAATCCATCAGCGGACAACAACCAGGATGTTATCAGTCAATTCTTTAGTGGGCAAAGTGAATCAGCGCCCGCGCGTGCGGTGGATTTTCGCACGGGGTATGTAGCCATTGTCGGACGTCCAAACGTGGGTAAATCAACATTGATGAACCATGTGTTGGGTCAAAAATTGTCCATTACCTCGCGAAAGCCCCAAACCACCCGCCATCGCATTATGGGGATTTTGACCAACGAGCAACTACAAGCGATTTTTGTTGACACTCCAGGTATCCATAGCCGCGAAGTGCGCGCTATCAATGAGCGTATGAATAAAGCCGCAACCTCGGCTTTGGCAGACGTTGATGCGGTATTGTTTGTGATTGATAGCCTAAAATGGGTGGAAGATGATGAGCTAGTGTTTGCCAAAGTGCAAAATTTGGGTGTCCCTGTGATTGCAGTGATTAATAAAAGTGACACCATTAAGGACGAAGCTCAGCTGTTCGCGCTACTACAAAAACTGCATGATACCCAAGTATTTAGCGATATCGTGCCCGTATCTGCATTACGTGCGCATAACTTAGATGAGCTAGTACGAGTCATCGGTAAACATCTACCGATTGCAGCGCCCATCTATGATGCAGAACAAGTCACTGACCGTTCAGAACGCTTTTTAGCCAGTGAAATCATTCGTGAAAAAGTGATGCGCGCATCGGGCGATGAGATTCCTTACGATTTAACGGTACAAATCGACACCTTCAAGGATGAGCCCGCGCATCAAGACCCAAAAACAGGCAAATGGCGTAAAGCTGTGACCTTTATCGATGCCACAATTTTTGTCGAGCGTCAGGGTCAAAAGGTGATTGTCATCGGTGATAAAGGCGAAAAAATCAAACAAATCGGCATCGAAGCGCGCCAAGACATGGAAAAAATGTTTGATAAAAAAGTGATGCTAACGCTGTGGGTCAAAGTCAAAAAAGGCTGGTCAGATGATGAGCGTGCGCTAACGAGCTTGGGCTACTAAGCAATAAGGCAAATAAGCTACTATGCGCAATCAACTGCTAACAGGTTATATTCTGCACCAAAAACCGTATGGTGAAAGCCGTAGTTTGGTTTACCTGTTTAGTGAAGAATGGGGCGTAGTACATGGTATCGGTAAAAAAAACTTACCGCTATTTGTCCCCATACAATTTTTTGGCAATGGTAAAAACAGCCTAAAAACTTTTAGTCAAAGCCAGATTTTGCAAAATCACATTACCCTCACAGGACAAAGCCTGTATGCAGGCATGTATCTCAATGAGATTTTGCAAAAACTATTGCCTGTTGAAGAGCCGTTTGCTGAGATATGGCAAGCATATCAGCAGTGCGTTGCAAACATGGCAACGCTGTTTGTCGACCCAGCGCAATCGCCACATGACATGACCCGTTTAAAGTGGCATTTAAGACGCTTTGAAAATGTATTGTTTGAACAATTAGGCTATGGGTTCGATTTTGCTAAAGATGCGTTAGGGGATTTAATAGTCCCATCGCAGCGTTATCAATACCAGCTACAGCAGGGATTTATGCCAGTTTTACCCTTGGATAAACCCGACATACCATTAACAGGTGAGCAGCTGCTAACTTGGTATCAATGTTTGCAAGACGAAACGATGTTTAACCAAATGATGCAACAAAATTTTGATTTAGCCAAACAATTGGTCAATAGCATCAGTGCTATGCACCGCCATTTGATGGATAATTTACTCAATTATCAAACCTTGCAAAGCCGAGAACTTTGGCAGCAGCTTACCCAATATCAATAAGCTTACTCAGTATCAATCATAGACAAAATAGGGCATATCATGACCAGCAATCAACCCTTACTCGGTGTGAATATCGACCATATTGCAACCTTGCGTCAAGCGCGCGGCGTGGCGTATCCCGACCCTGTAGCAGGGGCATTAATTTGTGAGCAGGCGGGGGCGGATGGTATTACGCTGCATTTGCGTGAAGATCGTCGTCACATTCAAGATGATGATGTTTATCGCCTTGCCAAAGTCATAACCACTCGTATGAACCTTGAAATGGCAGTCACTGACGAGATGGTAGCGATAGCCTGTGATGTTAAGCCAGCTTGGGTGTGCTTTGTCCCTGAAAAACGCCAAGAACTGACCACCGAAGGCGGTCTTGATGTGATTGGCAATCAGGACAAAATAGCCCGCGCGATTCAACAGTTACATCAAGTCGGCACTCAAGTGTCACTATTTATTGATCCAGAGTTGGCGCAAATTGATAAGAGCATTGCGCTCGGGGCAGATGCCATTGAACTACACACGGGCGCCTATGCTGACTATTGTTTGCAACACGATCAAGTTAAAATTAGCCATGAAATCAACCGTATCAAAACAGCCGTGACTCATGCCCACCAGGCAAAAGCAAGCTTACTGGTCAATGCGGGGCACGGACTTACCCGTGACAACGTTGCACTCATTGCTGATATTGATGGCATCCATGAACTAAATATCGGTCATGCCATTATTGCAGACAGTGTGTTTATGGGACTTAGCGAAGCGGTTGGCGCAATGAGAAAGGCGTTTACCGCAAAAGCCTAGCTGTTAGGGGCAGTTAAACTGTTCAACTGAGTAGGGCTTATATTTAATAATGCCTGTTTTGCTAAAACTTACCTTTAGTCGATTATCGACTTTACCATCTAAAGGGCAGTATTGAATATTGCCCATATAACCAATGGGTCTAGCGTTTTCTGGCTTAAAAATAATATAGTTATTATTCAGCGAGATATTTGCCGTCAGCACCCCCCAGGACAAATCTAACGTAAGCTGATGATTGAGTTTGTCTACCGCTGCCTCATAGCTGTTATTGTTATTTTTATCGATAAAGCTAATCAGCTGATGACCGCCAGTTGTCACGCAAGCCAAGTTATCATTGGCGACACAGGCTATCACAGGGTTTTGATAAATCAACGCCTCTTGTTTTGCACTGCTTAAAAAATTCATTAAGCTTGAAGCGGTGCTTTTTGCTTCCATTTGCTTTAAGCTGTTGGTAATAGTAATCGAAGCCATCGCTACGATGATAGATAAAACAGTCAAAACGACGACTGTTTCAATTAAAGTAAACCCCTGTCTTTTTATTGAGAATACGTTGGCTTTCGAATCATTCATGCTATTAAAGCTACCGGTTAAGTGATGATGGGATAACACAATAAAGGACTTTAGTTCATTATTATATAGAGTTCAAAAGAATTAACAAACAAATATTGAACTATAAGGTAAGGCTGGTGGCTAGAAAGTGAATGAAAGCGACTAAACGACTGATGTTATCAGGTAATGGAATGTCTATTCTAGATAGTAAGGATTTCATAGGCACAGATGGGTTTAAATGTTCAAATACCTATTGTTACTGGTTCTAAAACATTATTGAGAAAAAACTGTTGTGCCTGAAACGTAAATGTCTCATTTATTTAGTAAGTGAATGTCACTAGAATGTATCATTTAGTGACAGTATGAATTTAAGATATGGTAAATTTAAATAGACTGTATTAAAATCCTTCTCAAGATGAGTGTATAGTTTTGATATGTAGTTTCAAATCATGATAGTTGTTGAATTCTTAGTATTGAGCTTGACTAATAAGCTTAGCTACTAAAAAATAAAAATATAACATATTGTGATGTTCGTGTAATATTGTGTAGCAATGTAAAAAAAAGAGTTGTAAACACAATTTTTAGGCGTTAAGCTATATTTAACAAGTTCATAAATTGCATGTGTTTTAATGCGTCATTTTGTGAATTAATTGTCAGGTTATTTTAATTTAAAATGAGCCAATCCTTTGGAGGACTTCTATGAAGCTAAATAAAATCGCTCTAGCAGTTGTTGCTGCAGCTGTTATGCCAGTAGCCGCTAACGCAGGCGTTACTGTTACACCTTTACTACTAGGTTATCACTATGTAGATGGTATTGGTGATACTGAAGATAAACAAGGCGAGCAATTCGCAGGTACTCACCAAGATAACGACTTGTACACTGGTGCAGGTATTGGTATCGAATTGACACCTACTATCGCACTTGAATTAGAGTACGGTGAAACTGATTCTGACGCATTAAATGGCAACGGCGATAATGTTACCGGACATGAGTTTGAACAAAAATCATACTCAGGTAACTTTACTATCGGTACTGAAACCTTTAGTGGCTACACTAACAGCCCATTCAAGCCATATGTGTTAATCGGTGCAGGTCAATCAAAAACCTCAATGGCATTTGATGATGGCAGCAAAGCAACTTCTAAAGACACAATTGGTAACTTAGGTCTTGGTGCTTACTACCGTATCAATGATGCATTAAGCTTACGTGGTGAAGGTCGTGCGATTTATAACTTCGATAACGGTTGGTGGGAAGGTCTAGCATTAGCAGGTCTTAACGTAGTTCTAGGTGGTCACTTGGCACCAGCAGCGCCAGTAGTTGAGCCTATCCCTGTTGAACCAATCGTTGTGACTGATGGTGATGACGACCAAGATGGCGTATTAAATAGCGTTGACAAATGCCCAGGCACGCCATTAAATGTTGTTGTAGATGCTGATGGTTGCCCACGTGAAATCTCAGTTGACGACGCATTACGTATGGAATTACGTGTATTCTTTGACAATGACAAGACTGTCATCAAAGATCAGTACAAACCAGAAATCCAAAAAGTTGCTGAAAAAATGAATGAATATCCAAATTCAACAGCTTCAATTGAAGGTCATGCTTCAAAAACTGGTCCATCTGCGCGTTACAACCAACGTTTGTCTGAAGCACGTGCAAATGCGGTTAAATCAATGTTAGTTAACCAATTTGGTGTTGCACCACAACGTATTAGCACAGTGGGTTACGGTTATGACCGCCCAATCGCAGACAATAATACTGCTGAAGGTCGTGCAATGAACCGTCGTGTATATGCTATCATCACTGGTAACAAATCTGGTACAACCGTTCAAACTAAAGACATGAACGTACAATAATTAGCTATTAAATAAAAAAAGCTACCCTCGTTGGTAGCTTTTTTTATTTTTATTATCTCCTATAAACTCAACTTAGATAAATTTAATCTATTTTTAACGATAAGATGTTATACTACCGCGTGTTTTAATTTCCCTTCCTAGCCGAATTTTCAAGAGCTATTTTTTTATGTCAGATTCAATCAAAAATCTTCGCAATATTGCGATTATTGCCCACGTTGACCACGGTAAAACTACTCTAGTCGATAAACTGTTACAACAATCAGGTACTTTTGGTGAGCGTGCCGCAGAAGTTGAACGCGTCATGGACTCTAACGCATTAGAGCAAGAGCGTGGTATTACCATTTTAGCCAAAAATACGGCGATCAAATGGACCAATCCTAAAGACGGCATTGAATACCGTATTAACATCGTCGACACCCCCGGTCATGCCGATTTTGGTGGTGAAGTTGAACGGGTGATGTCGATGGTTGACTGCGTGTTGTTATTAGTTGATGCCGTTGATGGTCCTATGCCACAAACCCGTTTTGTGACCTCAAAAGCATTTGCCCGTGGCTTAAAGCCAATCGTGGTGATTAATAAAATTGACAAACCAAGCGCCCGTCCAGACTGGGTCATGGATCAGGTGTTTGATTTGTTTGATAATTTGGGTGCGACAGATGAGCAGCTAGATTTTCCAATCGTTTATACCTCTGCCATGAATGGTATTGCAGGGTTATCGCCTGACGAGCTTGCAGAAGATATGCAGCCATTGTTTGAAACCATCGTTAATGTTGTTGAGCCACCACAGGTGGATACGGAAGGTCCATTCCGTATGCAGATTTCAAGCCTTGATTATGATAACTTCAAAGGTTTGATTGGTATCGGTCGTATTCAGCGTGGGTCAGTTAAAACCAATACACCTGTAACGATTGTTGATAAAGAAGGTAATAAACGTAACGGCCGTATCCTACAAATCATGGGTTATCATGGTCTTGACCGTATCGAAGTACCTATGGCACAGGCAGGTGATATCGTCTGTATCACGGGTATCGATGCGTTAAATATTTCTGATACAATCTGTGATCCACAAAATGTAGAAGCCTTACCACCGCTAAGTGTCGATGAGCCAACCGTATCGATGACTTTCCAAGTCAACAACTCACCATTCGCGGGTAAAGAAGGTAAATTCGTGACGTCACGCAATATTCGTGAGCGCCTAGAACGTGAGTTAATTCATAACGTGGCACTTCGCGTGGAAGATACCGACAGTCCTGATAAATTTAAAGTCTCAGGTCGTGGGGAACTTCACTTATCTGTATTGATTGAGAATATGCGCCGTGAAGGTTTTGAGCTGGGTGTGTCACGTCCAGAAGTAATTGTTCGTGAAATCGAGGGTGAGAAACAAGAGCCCTTTGAAAATGTGATTTTTGATGTTGAAGAACAGCACCAAGGCGCGGTAATGGAGCAAATGGGCTACCGTAAAGGCGAATTGACCAATATGGAAGTTGACGGTAAAGGTCGTATTCGTATTGAAGCGGTGGTACCGTCACGAGGTTTAATCGGTTTTCGCTCTGAGTTCTTAACCATTACCTCAGGTACCGGTATCATGACCTCAAGTTTCTCACATTATGGTCCTGTGAAAACAGGCGATGTGGCAAAACGCCAAAATGGGGTGTTGATTTCTATGGTGAATGGTACTGTATTGGGCTATGCGCTATTTAACCTTCAAGAACGTGGTCGTATGTTTGTATCACCGCAAACTGAAGTCTATGAAGGCATGATTGTCGGTCAAAACTCACGTAGCGATGACATGGTAGTCAATCCAACCAAAGCAAAACAGTTGACGAACGTGCGCGCCAGTGGTACCGATGATGCGATTATTTTAACGCCGCCAATCATTTTTACCCTTGAACAAGCGCTTGAATTTATTGAAGATGATGAGCTGGTTGAAGTGACACCAAAATCAATTCGTCTACGCAAAAAATACTTGACTGAAAATGAGCGTAAACGTAACGGTCGTAAATAATAGCGAGTCTACGCGATAAAAATTTTGAAAAAGCCTAACACTTATTTACAAAAAGCTTGTACCTGTTACAAGCTTTTTTAATTTAATCTACACACTGGCAAAGCAAAGATTTAAAATTTTATACAATTCCTTATGATGATAAGGGTTTTTTAGTCAACGATTGTAGCAATTATTTTGAAAGTAGGAGAAGTAATATGAGTATGATGTCAGAATTTAAAGAGTTTGCCCTCAAAGGTAACGTGATGGATTTGGCAGTGGGTGTCATCATCGGCGGCGCGTTTGGTAAAATCACGACGTCGTTGGTAGAAGATATTATTATGCCGATTATCTCTGCGATTATGGGCGGCAGAATCGACTTTACCAATATGTTTGTGGTGTTAGGTGATGTACCTGCAGGCACCGCTATGACGTATGATGCGCTCAAAAAAGCGGGTGTGCCTGTATTTGCATATGGTAATTTTGTCACCATCTTAATCAACTTTATTATTTTGGCATTTATCATTTTTATGTTGGTGAAAGCTATGAACCGCCTACGCCGTCAAAGCGAAGCACAAGAAGCGGCTGCACCAGAACCTTCAGAAGAAGTACTATTGCTGCGTGAAATCAGCAGTAAATTAAGTAAATAACGGTTTATAAAAAAGCTGATAGATTAAAATTTCAGTCCATGTTATTTATAAATGAAAAAAAGCCTCCATGATAACTGGGGGCTTTTTATTGATTGCTAGTCAATCTACATTTTTTATCTATAGATATTCATCAGCTAACGACAGTAAGGCAAGTTATGACAAAGCAGGTAATCGTGCTTGGTGCAGGGGTGGTGGGTGTCACCACTGCTTGGCAGCTTCGACAAGCAGGGTTTGAGGTAACGGTAATCGAGCGCGAAAGTAGCGCGGCATTGTCAACATCGTTTGCCAATGGTGGGCAAATATCTGTGTCACATGCTACGCCTTGGGCAAATCCTGATACACCCTATAAAGCGCTAAAATGGTTATTTCGAGAAGATGCGCCATTGTTGTTTCGCTGGCGTCGGTTGTTGGGTTTGCCGGGCAGTACAGCGCAAGATACAGCCCCTGATATGGCGCTGTGGCGATGGGGTTGGCAATTTTTGCAGCAGTGCAATGCGAAAAGTGCCGATGCTAATTTGGTGCAGATGGTCAATTTAGGATTATACTCTCGGCAAGTACTGGGGGAGGTTAGGGCGCAAACGGGCATTGATTATGACTGTCTGAAACGCGGTATTATGCATTTTTATACCGATCATGCTGAGTTTCAAGCAGCGATAGCACCCACTAAGCGGATGCAGCAATTGGGTTGTGATCGGCAAGTGATTAGTGTGGATAAAGCGATAGAATTAGAGCCTGCGTTAACTGGTATTGGCAAAGAATTGGTTGGGGCGACTTATACCGCACTTGATGAATCAGGGGATGCGCAAAAATTCACCCATCGCTTGGCAGCACTTTGTCAACAGCAAGGGGTAACATTTTTATTTAATACCGCCATCAAACGACTTATTTATCATAACCAACACATTGATGGTGTGGAAGTAATGTCCGTTGACAGCAAAGATAATGCCGCTTTGCCAGCGCAGTCACAGATACTGTCCGCGGATGCTTATGTACTGGCGTTAGGGAGTTATAGTCCTGCCTTAGTCAAAGCATTGGGTATCAATTTACCCATCTATCCTGCCAAAGGCTATTCAGCCACGTACCCCGTGTTGCGACCCGATGAGACACCTTATGTGAGCTTGATTGATGATGAGTTTAAACTGGTATACTCGCGCTTAGGCGATCGCTTGCGAGTAGCAGGAACGGCTGAATTTAACGGTTTTAACCTTGAGCTAAATCCCGTTCGTTGCCAAGCGATTACGCGGCGGGTAAGAGAGGTGTTTGGGGATGCGGTAGATTTGACTCAGCCAAATTATTGGACAGGGCTGCGACCGATGACACCGTCAAATGTGCCGATTATCGGTCGCGCGGTCAATCGCCAAGGACGTATTGATAATTTGTATCTCAACACCGGACATGGCACTTTGGGCTGGACGCACTCGAACGGCTCAGCAAAAGCGATTGCTGATATCATGCAAGGACGTCAGCCACAAGTAAATTTTAACTTTGTGGGCTTGCAGGATTAAGGGATTGGGTTGGGATGCTGGCAGATTTTGGAAAGGTCACAGTAAAGGTCGAGCCTTTGCCAACTGTGGAGGTGATATCCAAGGTGGCATGGTGCTGATACAAGACATGCTTGACAATCGCTAGCCCCAAACCGGTACCCCCTGTCTCACGGCTTCGACCCGTGTCCACGCGGTAAAAACGCTCGGTTAAGCGCTGAATATGGCGCTGCTCGATACCAATGCCATTGTCGGTCACGCTAAAACATACCCCCGCGTCATACTCATGCCAGCTAATACTAATCTCACCACCTTTGGGGGTGTATTTCATGGCATTGGTAATCAAGTTACTGAGCGCACTTCGCAGATAATCTTCATAACCCAAAATATGTAACGTGCTGTCGATATGCAAATGAATCATATGGTCGTATGACTTGTTGTACATCTGCGCATCGTCAAATAATTGCATCAGCATTTTGGGAATATCAATGTCTTTGGGCTCAGCGGGCTTTTCATCATTTTCCAACCTAGATAATAATAGTAAGTCATTGATGATGTTATTCATGCGCTGACTTTGCTGCATCATCTGAGTAAACGCGCGAGCAATACGCGGATCTAAATCAGGCTGTTCACTCAAAGTCTCCACATACCCCATGATGACGGTAAGCGGCGTGCGAAGTTCATGCGAAACATTTGCCACAAAGTCTTTTCGCATCTGTTCTAAATGCTGAAAACGGGTGACATCATAAATCAGCAGTAATTTTTCTTGCCCAAATTTGGTAATCTTGCACTGCACATAGCGCTCGATATTAGACGGGCTATGGATACGCACACCATCGGGATAGTCTTCAATGTGGTGATAATATTGATGAAAAAGCGGGTTGCGAATAATGGTCAACACATTGCGACCTTGGTCGGGCGCTTTAAAATGAAAAAGCCGCTCGGCAGAGTTGTTCCACCATTCGATACAGTCATTTTTGTCAATCAGAATAATCGAGTCTTGCAATGCGCTTAGCGAGTCGCGCACTTTTTGCACCAGAGAAACGGTTTGCTGATGCGCCAATTTCTCTTGGCGATTGACTTGGTAGATATTACTGGCGATAACATTAAGATTGGGCTCAAATGCAGGCGGCGGCTCATCGGGGTTTTTGTTATACCACGCTTTAAAGCGTTGTATCGACCATAAAAAATATAGCTGATACAAGCAAAGCCCTATCGCCAGTCCCCAACCCCAAAACCCTAATAGCCCGCCAATGAGCAGCCCGGCAACCCCAGCTGTGACGACGGGTGAAATGCTCGCCCACATATTAATTTTTCTAGCATCCATTGAGAAAGCTTACTATAGCGAAGTTGGGATAAGTTGGCAAAAATTTCAATACGATTAATCAGGCTATTGTTAGTCGATTTTATTAGAAAAGCGATAGCCTGTGCCACGTACAGTTTGGATATAGTCCGCAAACCCAAATGGCTCAAGCACTTTACGCAGGCGGCGGATATGCACATCAATGGTACGATCTTCGACATACACATTGCCACCCCACACTTGATCGAGTAGCTGGGTGCGAGTATAAGCCCGCTCGGGATGACTCATAAAGAAAGCAAGTAGCCGATACTCTGTCGGTCCGATATCCACTGCTTTGTTATTGGCACTCACGCGCTGACTGGCAGGGTCTAGCGACAAGCCGCCCACATCAATGGGTTTTTCGCCTGACAATGCGCTACTACGGCGCAATACCGCTTTGATACGGGAAACCAATTCACGGGTGGAAAACGGCTTGGTGATATAGTCATCTGCCCCAGCGTCAAGTCCTTGAACTTTGTTGTCCTCTTCGCCTTTGGCGGTGAGCATGATGATAGGAATTTCAGAGAGCATTTCATCTTTTTTCAGGCGGCGGCATAAATCAATGCCTGATAGCCCATTGGGTAGCATCCAATCTAATAAGATGAGGTTGGGACGATGATCTACCACCAAATGATGGGCTTGAGAGACTTCTGAGGCTTGCAAACAATCAAATCCTGCCATCTCTAGTGTGGTCACGATCATTTCTCGAATGGCAGGCTCATCTTCCACTACCAAAATAGTTTCATTTTTCATAAATTTCTCAAGCGATAAAAATAGGCAACTGTTTGTCAAAATAATTTTATGACAACAATATTACAATGCCCATATTACAACTTCAGAATATGACAAAAAAATGACAATGATAAGCTTTTATGGCTTTTATTTGTGGTGTTGTAAAAAATTCGGCGTTTGACTCAATTTTTGGTACTTAACATAGGTCGCATCACAGTTCAAAAATAAAATTTATCGGACCATCATTGCAACTGCTGACTTGCATATCTGCGCCAAATTCGCCTGTTTGCACAGCGGCATATTGCGTCTTGGCATACGCTACTATCTGGGCAAACAAAGCTTTGGCAGTGTCGGGCGCCATCGCGGGCTTAAAATCAGGACGTCTACCCGATTGGGTATTGGCAAGGAGGGTAAACTGCGACACTAACAGTAAGCCGCCATTAACCTCTTGCACATTTTTATCCATTTTGCCTAGCTCATTTTCAAATACGCGATAGGTGAGGATTTTATCAATCATTTTTTGCCCCATCGCAAGCGTATCATCATGCCCAAGGCCAAGGTAAACAAGTACGCCGTGTGCAATCTCGCCGACGATTTGTTGTGGGTGAGGCGCTTGGTTAACTGCTACTTTGGCAAATTTCACCCGTTGTAATACTGCTTTCATGATTTTTCCTATCCGTCAGTTTGAGCGTAAGCGGCTTGACTTAAAAGTTAGCTTGCCGCTTAACTCGTAGCCCAGTGTTTAATATACCGTGATTCTAAGGGGGATTTTGATTATAATAAGCCAACTTTAAAATGCCAATCTCGAGTAACTTATGACCTTGTTTACGACGTTACAATCGCTTGTCCCACAACAAAAAATCAGTGAAATCGCAGGTCGTCTTGCCCAAAGCCGTCATCCGATGGTGAAAAAAACTTTTATTCGTACCTTTGCTTCGGTGTATGGCATCAAGCTAGAGGAATATGCGCGCGGTAGTTTTTCTCAGTATGACAGTTTTAATGATTTTTTTACCCGTGAGCTCAAAGATGGCGCGCGCAAGATTGATGATGACCCAGATGCGCTGATCTGTCCTGCAGATGGCATGATATCGCAATTGGGGCAAATCGATAAAGACCAAATCCTGCAAGCCAAAGGCAAATCGTATGAAGTTGGGCAATTGCTCGCGGATTATGAACTTGGCAAAGCCATGCAAGAGGGGAGTTTTGTCACCGTGTATTTGGCACCGACCAATTATCACCGCAGATCGGAAGAGCGTC
>ERZ500974.21-NODE-21-length-53543-cov-7.790458_pt1 | contig 53543 bp, 54 predicted proteins | sample MGYA00248868_ERZ500974 | MGnify/ENA primary metagenome ERZ500974 (study PRJEB25958, sample SAMN03398564) | human skin metagenome | study: EMG produced TPA metagenomics assembly of the Human Skin Microbiome Metagenome (human skin metagenome) data set.
CTCTAGCCTTTGCTTATCATTGGCTGAAGCTTTGAATGTTCAACAGAACCTAATAGTGGTGTGTGAAAATTCACTGACTTCTGCCAAATCCGATTCAATAATCCTTGCTTTTGCCCCAAGCGGTAGCGAGGTGGGGAACGCTTGCATCATGGCATGGGTTTGCAGCACTTCAGCAGTATTGCCTGTCAATGCAATTTCAGTATGGCAACTTGGACACAACAAAAATTGAGTTGCTCCCACCACATAAGGCACAGGGCTAGCGCAATTAGGGCAGTTTAATGAATGAATTTGGCTAGTGGGTTTAGTGTTATCACTTATACTCAAATCGCTTAAACTTGACGCTTGGGCATCGCCTATTGCCACATTTTGATTGATTTGGTGACTGTCTTTTAGCAACTGCATCGATAAATCGGATAAAGCAACTGCTTGCCCAGCTGACACATACGGTAACCCTGCGATCCCTGTTTTGGTGTAGTCAAGGGTGATTAACTGTTGCTTAGAACGGGCGTCTATCGTCCAGGTTTGCCAACCTTTACCAACCACCATTGGCAATTCACCTTCCCCGGCAATGGCAGTTGCTTCACGGCGGTCAGTCACCACATAGCTGATACCATTATAGACAAAGGATTGATTGACCGTCAGTTGATTGTAACTGGGTAGCGATTGTTTGCCTTGGTCAAAACTGATGCTATATAAGCCTAATGCTTCGGACAACCAACTGTTACGCCCGTCAGCAAATTGCAGATACCATTCATTCCAAATACCGTCACTATAGGCAAATTGCACACGACCCACGACCGCAAAGTTCACTTGCCCATAATTTCCGATACTTCCGATTTGCAGGGGTGGATAATCTTCGACAGTAAAGGATTGTTTACCTTGTGCTGTGACGGTATCGCCTTGACGCAGTACCGTAAGGTACTCCCCAATGTCTAGACCAAATAATCACGAAATTAAGATAGAATTGGGTTGATAAAGCACAGGATTAACCGAACTATTGTTATCTAAATAAACCTGTGCAGGGGTATGGTAATCAAGCGACTGATGCAACCGCTCATAATTGTAAAACTCAAAATAGTCTTTCAAACCAACTCTGGCTTGGCTAACGGTATCAAACTGGCGTAAATACACACACTCATATTTCACTGACCGCCAAAGCCTTTCCACAAAGATATTGTCCAACGCCCTGCCACGACCGTCCATGCTCACAGCGATACCCAAATCAATCAGCGGCGTGGTAAATCTTGGCGTAGTGAACTGCGAGCCTTGATCCGTATTAAAAATCTCACAGCGTAACCCATTGTGCAGTAGTTTACCCACCGTATCAATGCAGAAATCTGCCTCAAGCGTGGTGGATAGCGACCAACCTAAAACATAACGGCTGTACCAATCAATCACCGCCATCAAATACACAAACCCTTTAGACAGGCGAATGTATGTGATATCGGTACTCCACACTTGGTTGCATCGTGTAATGGGTACATTCCTAAGCAAATACGGGTAAACTTGATGCTCGGGATTCGGCTTACTTGTGTTAGGATACTGATAGATGGCATCTAGCCCCATTTGCCGTAATAGTCTGCGTACTCGCTTGTGATTGACACAGTAGCCTAATTGTCTCAAATACGCTGTCATGCGTTTGACCGCATAAAATGGGGTTTTGGTATATTGCTCGTCAAGTAGGTTCATCAAGGTGATATCAAGCTTACTGATGGGCTTTGGCTGATAATACAGGCTTGAGCGGTTAATACCGAGCAGTTCGCATTGTTTACGGGTACTAAAGTCCTTGCTGTCAGTTTCTAGCAGTTGTTTACGAGAATCTAAGCGAGCTGTGAGGACTTTTTTTTAAGCCAGTCTCTCTCGCTGATGACTTGCCCAAGCTGCCGATACAGTTCATCGATAATGGCTTGCTGGGCTTGTTCGTTGTCTTGCTGCTTGGTGCTAAAGGCAGTGGGTATGACAGCCAAAGCTTGCTTTTTCCAGTTGCTGATTTGGGTTGCATGAACACCGTATTCAGCAGTCAGCTCATTGATCGTCTTTTGCTCTTTAATTGCTTCAACAGCAACTTTGCTTTTAAATTCAGCATTATGACGTTTACGAACTTTTGTCATTAGATAGACCTCTTTTCTAAAGGTTATTCTATCTTATTTACTACAATTTTTTGGTCTAGTTTTTGGGGAGTATTATAGTTAAACTCAATGGTTATGGTTATGGTTATGTATATGTAAAATGTTATAGCCTAACATAGGTCAAATATGCCCGATAGCTTACCAATTCATCTTTTTAATTTTTCAATTAGCATCTCAACTATCTACACTTTTTTATGTAAGCAAAGTCCTAATACTGTTGATTATAAGCTATAATACCATGCACACTTTTTAATGGTATCGTACACAAAATGATAAAAAAGCAGACTAAAATTATCGCTGTTGCCAATCACAAAGGTGGCTGTGGTAAGACCACTACAGTGGTCAACCTGGCAGCGGAACTCGCTAAACTCGGTTCATCCGTGCTTGTCATTGATCTTGACCCACAAGCTAACGCTAGCCTACACATTGGAAAAGAACACCCTAGTGAAGTCAGTGTGACTATTGCAGAATTACTGTTGTCAGAGCCCGAGAAGTTACCCCTTGCGATTCATGAAGATACTTATCTTGAAGGGGTATCTTTAATTTACGGTTCTTTAGCACTGGGCATGACAGAAGATAAGCTAAAAGAAGACACACCGCGTCCTTCTGAAGAGTTGCGTGACAAAATATCACCACTTATAGGTTTGTATGATGTTATTTTGATTGATTGTCCACCCAGTCTTAAACTTTTGACCAGTAATGCCTTAGCTGCGGCGACCGATTTAATTATACCGATAGAATCGGGATCACAGTACGGTATGTATGGCGTGACTGACTTAACACGTCATCTACAAAAGATTCATCGCATAAATCCTAATCTGAACTTACTGGGTGCATTGCTGATTCGTCATGATGAACGTCAAACCGTCTGTAAACTGATTGAAAGCTCAGCCAAAGAACAAATTGGAAAGCTTATTCCAGTTAAGATTCCAACCAGTACCAAAATTAACCAAGCCGCCATGGCGCAGACCAGCATTCAGAAAATCGACCGTTCATCCAAAGTCGCCCGCGAATTTCGTAAATTAGCGGTTTGGGTAGCAAATGAGTTATACCTCAAAACAGATAATTCTGATGTAGAACTCGAGGCTACAGAAGGAGTTGATGATGAGTAAAGATATAAAAACATTATTGGCTCAAAAATTAGCTGATAACAACGCTCGTCATGCCAATGCCAACCAATCGACCTATTTAGATGTCGGTAATGAGTTAAAACGATTACCACTTGATAAAATCAAGTCTAATCCTTTTCAGCCCAGAACAGTATTTGATGAAGCAGAAATCGCCAATCTTGCAGAATCTATCAAAGAAATGGGACTGCTGCAACCCATTACCGTACGAGAAACAGGCTTAGGCGATTATGAGCTGATTGCAGGGGAACGCCGTTTTAAAGCTCACGAACTTCTTGGCAAAACCCATATCGATGCGATTGTGACCCAAGCAGATGATAGTGAAATTGCCATTTTAGCATTAGCAGAAAATGCGAGTCGAGAAGATCTTTGCGATTTTGAAATTGGTAAAGCACTGCGTAGTATCGAATCGTTATTTCCAAATAAGTCTCGTTTAGCAGAAGCCGTTGGTATTGATCGCAAAGAGATGTATCGATATTTCGCTTACCGCGATTTACCAGCAAGTTTTTTAGAAAAGGTTGAACGCAATCCTAAATTGCTCTCTCGCTCGGCAGCCTATGATATCAAGCAAGTTATTAATGAACTACAACTATCAGAACAACAAACAACAGAAATCTTATCCCATGTCTGGGATATGTTAGAGCTTGGTAAGCTCGAACAAGGAAAAATTGCAGAATTTATTAGGCAACAAAGCTTAAAGTTAAGCCAAGATATTTTAACACCCGCTATTGCTGCACCTTTAGATATAAAACCAATCATTTCTAATGGTAAACCGATTGGAAAATTTCATCACAAAGGCAAAAAGTATGTGGTCGAAATCAATGCCAAAGACTTAGACCAACAACAACGCACTGAGATTGAGCAATTTATCGAAATGTTAATGACAAAAAATGTGTCATCTTAAACTTTCTATCCAAAAAAGAAAAACTGTGGCAATTTGCCACACTTTTTAACTAATCATGAAAAATCGAAACTGTGGCAATTTGCCACAGTTTCCAAAAAAGAGAAAATTATCAATATCTTTAACCGAGCAAACCAGCGAACAGAGCTACCAAGACTGGCTCAATCAGCTCAAAATACAGATTCGCTCATCTCAACAACGAGCTATACTTGCGGTTAATCAAGAACTGGTGCTGTTATATTGGCAAATCGGACAAAACATCCTACAACGTCAAGACCAACAAGGTTGGGGTGCAAAAGTTGTTGACAGACTATCCAAAGACCTATCCGCCGAATTCCCAGAAATCAAAGGCTTTTCTACTCGCAACCTAAAATATATGCGCAAGTTTGCCGAAGCATGGCAAGATAAGCAAATAGTGCAGCAGGCTGTTGCACTATTACCATGGGGTCATAATCTTGTGTTGTTGGATAAATTTTCTGACAATGTAACAAGACTATGGTACGCACAAAAAGCCATTGAACATGGTTGGTCACGCAATGTATTGGTCCATCAAATAGAAAGCGGTTTGCTAGAACGCACAGGACAAGCCGTTAATAATTTTTCGCAGACATTGCCAGAGATACAGTCAGATTTGGCGACCCAAACTTTCAAAGATCCTTATATTTTTGACTTTCTTAGCCTAGGCGAAGCCTATCATGAGCGAGAATTAGAAACCGCTTTAACCCAGCATATTATGGCTTTTTTACTCGAGTTAGGGACAGGTTTTGCGTTTGTTGGCAAACAGCGGCATATTGAAGTTGGTGGTGACGACTTTTATATCGATTTGCTTTTCTATCATCTGCAACTTCGCTGTTACGTTGTCATCGAATTGAAAACAGGCGATTTTAAACCTGAACATATCGGGCAACTCAATTTTTATGTGACTGCAGTCGATAGGCAATTCAAAACCGAACATGACACACCAACAATAGGCTTGTTACTTTGTAAAAGTCGTAACGAAGTCGTGGTTGAATATGCACTCAATCAAAACCCCCAACCGATTGGCGTTGCAGTTTATCAATTAGAAAAAATGTTGAACGAGTTAGAATTAGACAAATAAAACTGTGGCAAATTGCCACACTCTCCAAAAAATAAGAATACGGACATTCCCATGAGCAAAGTTTACGAATCTGACATCGAGCAAATGGCTATCGAACAACTTCAAGCCATCGGCTATCGCCACGTTTACGGCGTCGATATCGAACCCTACGGCATAAAACCGCTACGAGCCTATAGCCAAGTTTTGCTCCAAGACAATGTCCTGCAAGCTATCGCTACCATCAACCCACAACTCACCCCAGAACAATGCCTTGAAGCCTATCAGCGTATCAGCCAACATAACCAACTCACCATACCCAATAATGTCAGCAATAATTTAGCCTTCTGTCAATGGTGTTCTACACAGGCAAAATCGTGCTTGCCATGAATAACCCAACCGTGGTTATATTGACCGACCCTAACGACTTAGACGACTAGCTTTTTACTACATTCTCGGCATCGGTTCAATTGCTTAGGCAATCTCCAAAACAAGCCGGAGATCGAGAGCAGCTCAAAGAACTACTTAAAGTCAATTCTAGCGGTGTCATTTTTACCACCATTCAAAAATTCCAGCCAGAAGACGGTAGCAATGTCTATGACACGCTGTCCGAACGCCATAACATCATCGTCATCACCTACGAAGCGCACCGCTCGCAATATGGCTTTGCCGCTAAAGAAGTCGATGTCAAAAACGATGCTGGCGACGTGACGGGCAAACGCACGGTTTATGGTTTTGCCAAATATTTGCGTGATGCCTTGCCCAATGTCACTTATCTAGGCTTTACAGGCACACCGATTGAAAAAAACGATGTCAACACCCCAGCGGTGTTTGGTGATTATGTTGATATTTACGACATCTCCCAAGTCGTTGAAGATGGGGCAACGGTGCGGATTTTCTATGAATCACGGCTTGCCAAAGTGGCGATTAGTGACGAAGGCAAAAAATTGATAGCCGACTTTGATGAAGAATTTAACGAAGATGAACTCACCGCTACCCAACAAGCACGAGCCAAATGGGTCAAAGCCGAAGCCTTAATCGGTAGTCATGACCGTATCCAAGCGGTTAAAGCATATCTTGCCAAATTTGACGAAAACTCACCCAATCCAATAGGGATTAGCGACACCGAATTAGAAACCAGAGTCAGACAAACAATCGACCAAGCCTTGGTCAGTGAAAAGGTCGTCGATATCTTTGATGCCGCTGGTATTCAAAAACCTGACATCTCTATCTTATCTGATGAATTCATGGAAGAAATGCGAGATTATGAACACAAAAACATCGCTCTAGAAACTCTTAAAAAACTACTGAATGATGAAATAAAAGTACGAGAGCAACACAGCGTTACCCAAGGCAAAAAACTCATGGAGATGCTCAACAACGCTATCAAAGGTTATCAAAATAAAGTACTTACCGCTGCAGAGGTCATCGAAGAACTTATCAAATTAGCAAAAGAAATCAAGGAATCTGATAGTTTGGCTAATGAACTTAAACTCACTGATTTTGAATATGCGTTTTACTCTGCGGTTGCCGAAAATGACAGTGCCAAAGAACTCATGGGTAAAGATAAATTGCGAGAACTCGCCATTGTTTTAACATCAACCATTCGTAATAACATAAGTGTTGATTGGACAATCAAAGAATCTGCAAGGGCTAAAATTCGTACTGTAGTCAAAAGATTACTAAGAAAATATGGCTATCCGCCTGATATGGAGCTTTTAGCTACAGAACTCGTATTACATCAAGCAGAGGTAATTGCTGATCAATTAGTTAGCTAAAAAAGCTCTATATTTTATTTACTGTTTTTGATAAAAAAATAAGACGACGTTTCATTACCTCACTATTTTAATGAGAAAAGTAGGTTTTTAATGTTTTTAAATACTTTTAATAGTTTTTAAATAAGCCGCAAGTCGCCTACACCAAGGCTTATATAAGATATTAGACGACGTTTAGTTACCTATAAGACGACGTTTAGTTACCTATAAGACGACGTTTAGTTACCTATAAGACGACATTTAATTACCCATAAGACGACGTTTAGTTACCCATAAGACGACGTTTAGTTACCTTAAATAAAGATATCTAAATATATATTATTAGACGACATTTAGTTACCTTAAAATTTTTAAAATAATAGGACGACAAATTGTTACCTCAGGATTGATTCAGATAAATTTATTATAAGACGACATTTTATTACCAATTTAATTCCTAATGATTCATATAAAACGCATAATATATCTGTTGCGTTTAAACGACATAAAAAATATAATCGTCTTAAATAAGTTTTTAAAATAAACTCAAATGTCTAAATCTTCAACTCAAAAAGATATAGTCGTTAAGTCTAATAGACTTAATTCTGCACTTCAAAATTTAAGCCTAGCTGAAATACGAATTATCCAATTAGCGATTGTAGATGCTCGTGAAAGTGGAAAAGGTCTAGATCCATCTACGCCTTTAACAATTAGTGCGTCACGCTATGTAGAGGTATTTGAAACTACGCGACAAAATGCCTATATGAGGATTAAAGAAACTGAAGAGACATTGTTTAATCGCCGATTTAGCTTTATTGATGAAGATGGTCTACTGGTAAAAAGTCGTTGGTTGTCTCAAGTGCGGTATTTAGATAACCAAGGTGAAATTGAATTATCTTTTACGCCAGCGGTAGTCAAGGGAATTAGCAGAATTGATGGTGCAGTTGATTTTTTTACTCAGTATTCTTTACAACAAACATCTGGTTTGGATAGCGCTTATTCAACTCGGTTATATGAATTACTTGTTCAATGGAAAGCGGCAAAAAAGACCCCTTTATTTGAATTAGAAACATTTAGAGCGCAGTTAGGATTGCAAGAAAACGAATATGCTAGGATGTTTGATTTTAAAAAACGTGTCTTAGATATGGCGGTTAATGAAATTAATAAAGTGACTGACTTAAAAGTGTCCTACCAACAAATTAAAGAGGGACGGAGTATCATAGGATTTATTTTTACGGTAACTTTAAAAAATAAAGAAGCACCATTAAAGGATGTAAAACGTGATACCAATACCCTCGATATGTTCGTGCCAATGACCGATAGTCAGCGTTACCATTTTGCAAAAAAGTTATCCAAGCTTCATGAATTATCTTACCTTGCTAAAGGGGAGGCAGGTCGAAACTATGACGTGTTTGCCGAACAAATTGCCAATGAGCTTTCAGATCCTGAGCGAGTTAAGTTTTATGAAAAGTACTTAGTGCAAGTAGGATTTAAAAAATCAATTTGAAATTTAGGATTAATGAAATTAGCATAGTCATACCAATTATCAATATGACGACCCTATTATGACCGTCACCATCCTTCACCGACTCGAAGCCCAAAGCTACCAACCCATTCCTTTGTTTTTAGAAGCCATTCCAGCAGGATTTCCCTCACCTGCTGAAGGGTATGTTGAAGAATGTGTGGATTTAAATGACTTGTGTATCGATCATCCTAATGCCACTTTCTTAGTCAGAGTCGATGGGTTGTCGATGATTGATGCCGGTATCTATCCCAATGACTTGCTGGTGGTGGATCGGAGTCTTGAGCCCCAACATGGCGACATTATCGTCGCTCGCTTATTTAACGAATTCACTGTTAAAGAGCTCAATCTTTATCCTTATCCAAGTTTAATTGCCCATAACGAATCCTTTGAAGACATTACCTTAGTCGGTGAAATTGACTTTGAAGTATTTGGTGTGGTCACTAATGTCATTCGCCCCATTGGTCGCGGCACTAAACGTCCTATCTACAAGTAAGTTTTCATTTCATCTAATTTCTTATCGCTGTTTACAACTCACACGACGGTCATTGTCGTTTAGTCGTCATTTGTCATTTTGATGACTTGTCTTTTTGCCTAAACTAGTCTTAATTATTTTTGCCATTGTTATGAACCCTTATGTACGCCTTAATTGATTGCAATAGCTTTTATGCGTCTTGCGAAAAGCTGTTTCGTCCTGATTTAAAACGTCGACCGGTCGTGGTGTTATCTAATAACGATGGCTGTGTGGTGGCTAGATCGGCTGAAGCGAAGGCATTAGGGATTAAGATGGGCATCCCTTACTTTCAGATCAAAGACTTTCTACAGCAGCATCGTGTTGCAGTATTTAGCTCCAATTACGCCTTGTATGCTGATATGTCAGCGCGGGTGATGAATACACTTGAACAGCTGTGTCCTGACGTGGAAGTGTATTCCATTGATGAAGCGTTTTTATACCTAGGTCGCTATCCAGCGGCGCTTAACGATTTAACAGCTTACGCCAAGCTCATTAAAACTACCGTTGAGCGTCATACTGGCATTCCAGTAGGGGTTGGGGTAGGGAAGACCAAGACCTTGGCGAAACTGGCCAATTACGCCGCTAAAAAGTATCCAGCGACGCAAGGGATTTGTGTGTTAGACAAGGAAAGCTGGATTGAGCGGCTGATGGCTATCACACCGGTTGAAGAGGTATGGGGGATTGGTCGTCAGCATACCAAAAAGCTTCACAGTCTAGGTATTACCACGGTTGAGCAGTTTGCCGCGATGCCACATAGCTTAGTGCGTCAGCATTTTAGTGTGGTCATGGAGCGGACCAATTTAGAATTGAATGGGGTGATGTGTTTAGGTTTAGAAGCGGCAATGGCTAAACAAGAGATTGTGTCATCGCGTTCGTTTTCTAAAAAAATCAGCGAACTTGAAGATTTAAGCCAAGCGGTGATGGGTCATGTGTCTAAAGCGGCCGTTAAACTGCGTAAGCAGCAAAGCGTGTGTAAGATACTGGTGGTGTTTGCCAAGACCAGTGCCTTTAACCCCAATGAGCCTTACCAAAGTATTCGTGGTCAATATCAGTTTATTAATGCCACCTGTGATACCCGGGTGATGATTGCTGGCGCTAGACAAGTACTAGAGCGGATTTATAAACCTAATTTAAAGTATGCCAAAGCCGGTGTCATGCTGTGTGCGATTCAAGATCAGGCTACCATCGTTGATGATTTGTTTGAGAAGCCTGACCTCTTAAAACAGCAGCAATCACAAAAGCTAATGGCAATGATGGATGCCATTAATCAGCAGATGGCGCACCAGAGCAAAGCTCAAGCCAAAGGTTCATCTAAAGGCAATGGTGGCCGATTGTATATTGCCAGTACCGGCATAGCCAAGCAGCAAGACTGGCAGATGAATCGAGCGTTTTTAAGCCCAAGCTATACCACCAAACTGTCTGATTTATTAACTGTGCATTAATTTAACCAAGAGAATCCTGTATGTGTGCCAACTTTCAACCGATTACCCAAGCGCAAGCGTCACGCTTTACCAATCAGCAGTTAAGCTTTGACTTTAAAGACGATATCTATCCGGGTTACGAGGCACCGATACTATTTGCCAATATCGGTGACCCAGCAGAGTGGCGATCTGCGATGTTTGGTATGATTCCTAAATGGGCCAAAGACACCAGCTTTGCTAAACACACCTACAATGCCCGTAGTGAAACCGTTGCCGACAAACCGAGTTTTAAACATGCTTGGTACAATAACCAGTTTGCGTTAATTCCGGTACAAACCATCTATGAGCCTAAATACATTAACGGAAAAGCGCATCGCTATGGCATTCACCGCGAAGACAATGAACCTTTTACCGTGGCTGGGTTATATGAGATGGTAAAAATTGGCGATCAATTGATTCGCTCCATGACCATGCTGACCATCAATGCCGATAATCATCCTTTCATATCACAATTTCACAAGCCTGAAGATGAAAAACGCTCGATTGTGGTGATTGAACCTGGGCATCGCCAGGATTGGCTCGATATGCATCATGAGGACGCGTTTGAGCTACTTAAACCGATGGGTGCTGGGTATGTAGCGGAATATCTGCCAAAGCCGAAAAAACCGCTTAAAACGGCGCAAATGGATGTGTTTAATGGCTAGGGTAGCGGTTATATGACTGACTTACACCCATGATTGATTAATTTAATGACTTCAACCCCAATGACAGCAGACACTCAAGCCCAAATCGATGCCATCTTTAACCAAGTTGCCCAGTACAACCAACGGCACGATACCAGCAAACCCTTGTTCTTTGATACCGAAACCACCGGTGGCGGCAGGGAGGATCAAATCATTGAAATTGCGTTTTGTGATAGTGACCGAAATGTGATTATCGATACGCTGATCTATACCGATAGACCGTCTAGCCCAGGCGCATTTAAGGAGCATGGGATTTATCCTCATGAGCTGATAGGTAAACCTACCTTTATTGATATTCAACCGGCGATTTTACAATTGCTCAAAGGACGCACCTTGTATGCCTATAACGCAAACTTTGATATTCGTATGATGCGCCAATCGGGTCATAAACTTCCCTTGCAGCAAGTTGAGGTTAAATGCTTGTGCAAGCAGTTTACTGATTTTATCGGTCAGTACTCACCGTATTTTAAAGCCAATCGTTATTTTAGCCTAAGCAATCAATTTAGCAATGTGGTTAAAATCAATACTGAGACCAAGCAGCCATTATCGCCTCAACAGAAAACCGATTATGTTAATAGCCGTCCACAGAGTTTGGGCTGGTATAATGAGCTCAAAGATGAAGTTAAAACGCTGCCAAAAGAGCGCAAAAATGATAACGTACCAAGATTTAGAATGAGATAATGTGAGACAAGAAAGATTGGTATTTAACATAATCAAAGATGGGTGAAGTGAAATTGAATTAAGTTCTAAGTCTAAAATGTTCATAAAAACATTCAAAAATTTGTTTATTTCCTTTATTTGTGTTTGTATGGTCAGTACATAAAAACTTTAACCTATTCAATCAATTAGGAAAATTATGGCAACGACTTTTCATATAGCAGGTGTCAACGGTAGCATTGAGGGCAATGGCGAACAAACTTTGGTGATGATACATGGTTGGCCCGATACCCAAGCACTGTGGCAAAACCAAGTGGCTTTCTTTAAAAATGACTATCGTTGCGTCACCTTTACGCTGCCTCTATTTGATGAGCCACAGGCTCGCCCCAAGGTTTTTTCATTAGAAGACATCATTGATACCATTCGTCAAGTGATTGACTATGTCAGCCCTGACAAGCCGGTGATATTGATGGTACATGATTGGGGTGCTATTTATGGCTATCAATATGTGGTACGTTATCCAAAGAAAGTCAGCCGCTTAATTGGCATTGATGTGGGTGATGCCTATAGTGAAGAGTTTAATGCTAGTTTAACGGTTAAAGATAAGCTGGTGATTGCAGGCTATCAGCTGCCATTAGTGATTGGTTTTCGTTTAAATGGTAGCATTGGTAATAAAATAGCCAGAACAGTAGGCAAAGTCCTAGGAGCACCTGCGGCATCTCAGACGATCCATGCGAATATGGGCTACCCTTATTATGTGGCGTGGACAAAGGCAAAGGGCGGTTTTAAAAACTTACAATCGATTAACTTTACCTGTCCTTACCTTTTCGTCTATGGCACACAAAAACCTACCATGTTTCACTCTGAAGCTTGGCTTGTTAAAATCACGCAGCAACCTAACAATCAGGTGAGCGGGTTTAAAACATCACATTGGGTTACTGTCGATAAGCCCACACTGTTTAACCATACGGTATTAACATGGCTGCAACGATTTGACTGATATATGCTGAAGAAAACGGAGGAATTTATAAGGTTATTTTTCATTAGAATACTTAATAATATTGAAAATGGAGTAAGCAACTAATTGATTTTAAAAATATTATTTTAACATAACAAGTATTTAGCAACTTGAGTTTGAAGATGAATCAGTTAACAATAGTACTGTCGTAATAGGATAAAATATACATTCCTTGAATGTAAAACAAGTCAGTGACTACGCTAAGTAAAACTGCACGAATGATTACGATGCCTTACCAAACTTCTTAAGTATTTTGGTAAGCGCAAACCCCCAGTTTAGTAGTCAAAACATTAAACGCAATTCATTTTACCTTGAAAAATCAGCGTTTGTTTCATTAGCTAAAAACTCTTATAGTGACGCCTCAAGTTTTTTAACAAAAGCGAATCAACTATGAGCCAAATATTTGCGCAGGCAACTCCACGAACCCAAGCGCCATACCGTAACGATGTAGTAGGGTCATTTTTACGCACTGACGTCCTAAAAAATGCCAAAATCGAATTGCAAACTGGCAAAATCAACCAAGCGGCATTTAACAAAATCCTAAAAGACGAAATTCAAAATCTTGTGAATCTACAAAAACGCCATGGACTGCACGCCGTGACCGATGGTGAATTTAGCCGTGTGTGGTGGCATTTAGATTTTTTAGCGGGGCTAGATGGCATTGAGATGATTAGCCTTGAAAAATTTCCTGTTGCGTTTAAGGGTGCGAAACCTAAGGGTAACACCATTGCCATTGTGGGTAAAATCGACTTTAGTGACGACCATCCCTTTGTCAAAGCCTATCAACTTTTAAAAGATTGTGCGGGTAATTACCCAACAAAATTCACCATCCCATCACCCAGTATGCTGCACTTATTGGCTTGTATACGTGATGAAAATTACCAGCCGATTGACCTTTACCAAGAAGAAAGCCAGCTATTTGATGACATTGCTAACGCATACATTAAAGCGTTAAACAAATTTTATGCGTTAGGTCTACGTAATTTACAACTTGATGACACAAGTTGGGGACAGTTTTGCTCGCTCGATAAACGAGCGGAATTTGAGGCTCGAGGTATTGATTTGGATAAAGTTGCTAAAAATTATGTGACGGTACTCAATCGTATTGTAGATGCCAAACCTGACGATATGCAAATTACCATGCATATTTGTCGTGGTAATTTTCGTTCAACTTGGTTCTCTGAAGGCGGTTATGCGCCTATTGCTGAGGTGTTGTTTGGTACCTGCAGAGTAGATGGTTTTTTCTTAGAATATGATAGTGAACGCGCGGGAGATTTTGCACCGTTACAACATATCAAAAATCAGCAAGTTGTACTAGGTCTAGTTACGTCAAAAACAGGCGACTTGGAAGACAAAAACGTTATTATTGAGCGGATTAAAGAAGCAGCCCAGTTTGTAGATATTAACCAGTTATGTATAAGCCCCCAATGTGGTTTTGCCTCAACCGAAGAAGGTAATATTTTGACTGAAGAAGCTCAATGGGCAAAACTCGATTTAATTAAAGAGATTGCTGATGAGGTATGGGGTAACTAGTGACCTCTGCTGTCAACAAGGGAGAAAAAAACTTGGTAGATTGATATTACTGTTATTTTCTTTGAATTTGACGATGGCTTCAGCTTTGAATGTTTAACTGTATTCTTTTCTTAGCCAGGGTAAACTTCTGTTTAGGTTGCTAGTTTACCAAATATTTCTCTGCGTTTTTTTCAGCATGCATCAATCAGATTTAGTTATGCCTACCAAACTTTAAATTAATTGAGTAGAACGCATTGCTTTACACAACAATACTTTATACTTTTTTATTGTCATGTTTAAATAAAACCGCTTAAAAACAATCTGATAATAAAAAAGGTACTTAACCTATGATAATGAATAAAAACGTGAATAATAAATGGTATGCTGACCCATTTTTTCAACAAGCCACCCACACAAGACAGATGTCACAAGGTCAAGCTCAGCTGCCTATTAAGTACTTTGATGTGTCAAGCCTGATTGCTTTTTTTATGGTGGATTATGACAAAGCAGTCAGTGTATTGGACAATCCAAAGTTAAAGGTTGCCAAGCTTATAGGCAATAAAGCGCTATTTAGTCTAGCTTTCTATGATTATCGTGAATTAACTGATGGTGAGCCTTATCACGAAGTTGCATCGAGTATGCTTGTCTATCCTGCAGACCAAGACACTCCTGCTCATCCATTGATGGAAATGACATTACCACCAGATCGACGCAATACCGGTATGTGGATTTGTGATTTACCGGTAACCACTGAAACTGCGTGTCGTGCAGGTAAAGAATTATGGGGCTACCCGAAATTCGTCACCGATATTGATTTTAATTTAAACGATAAGGATTTTAGTAGTTCTGTCAAACATCCAGAGAATCCTCAAACATCCATCTTGTCATTATCAGGTACGATCGGCGTCTCAGTTACCGCACCTTGGGCAGACTTAGTTTTATATTCAATGTTAAATGATGCGTTAATACGGGCAACCGCAGATACACGTACATTAAATGGCGCTAAAATTGCCACTAAAGGTAATCTTAAGCTAAGTGTTGATTCAACGAACAGTCACCCAATGACACAAAGGCTCAATAGCCTTGAGTTAAATGGCGCGACACCTTTTTCAGTCACCTTTACTGATAGCTTGCAATTGCGTTTAAATGAAGGCGTAATTTTTGATTGATAATTCGAACTTCAAAAACCTGCTTACAGGGTTCAGCACAGAAAGCGGAACAATAGCACGTTCAGGAATTTTGTCGGGTTTTATCCCCTTTTAAGACAAATACTTACTGACTTTGAGTATTGTTAAATCAATCTAGATCCCATCAGGTCGCTATATGTAAAGCGTATCACCAGATCGCAAAGCTTGAAGGCAGTTTTCTAGTTGAGGACGTTTATCTTTTACTGAGAAAATTTGCTCTTGAAAGATTTTTTCACAAACACAGTTGGTTAATGCGTCGAGTGATAAATTAAGGTGTTGGTCAAGCGTTGATGTGCGAGCATAGCCGATTTTCATAAGTGCCTTTGCGAATGTTTATAAAGCAAAATATAAGGCTTTATCATACGCTATTTAATAAATGAGTTGATATATAAAAAATCGCTATGATACCCATTAAAAATCAATGAAAATAAAATGTCTATTAAACCCTCGTTTTATAGACATTTTGAAATGACTTAAAAATACTCGATAAAATCCCTTACCGCTCTATTTTTTCCGTTTTCTGTGGTGACCCCTGATAGCTTTGAAAAGAATTAGCTTTTCTCAAGCTGAGCTATGCTTGCTTTAAGTAGCCTTAAAACCATGATTGGTGCATATTTAGAGGCGTCGTTTCAACTGGATCAAGAACGGCTAACCAGCTGTTAATTTTTGGCATTTCCCAACCAAAGAAATAATCACAAGCGGCTAATTTGCCATAGATAAAATCAGGAGAAGTTGAGTTTTCTAGCTTTTTATGGAGGACTACTGCTTGATCAAGCCATAACCAACCAACAATCATATGACCAAAAGCCTCTAAATAGTTAGCTGCATTCGCTAATCGTAATTCCACATCGGTTATAGCATGTAGTTTTGCAGTAACATCGAGAATCTGTTGCCATGCTTGACTTAAAGTTGCTACATGATTTTGCAATTGTGTAACCTTTCGAGCGTTAGCACAAGTCTCTTCAATTTTTATGCCTAAGAGCGTCATTGAAAGACCATTATTGATATATGTTTTACGTCCTAATAAGTCCAATGCCTGTACCCCGAATGTTCCTTCATGAATGGGATTTAGACGATTATCACGATAGAACTGTTCGACATTATACTCACGGGTATAACCGTAACCGCCATGCACTTGAATGGCTAAATCATTTGCAACTAGACCCCATTGTGATGACCAGCTTTTGACTACTGGGGTCAGTAAGTCAAGAAGTGCTAATGCTTGCTTTTGTTGCTCTTCCTCTTCCAGTGAGTTTATATCATCTACTAAACGAGATGCATATAAACATAATGCTAAGCCGCCAGATGCATAAGATTTTTGAGCCAACAACATTCGGCGAACATCTGCATGCTGGATAATTGGAATTTGTGCCGATGCAGGATTACGTTCATTGCGTGTCCGACCTTGCGCGCGTGTCTTTGCATAATCCAACGCATGCAGATAACCTGTATAGCCTAATGCCGCTGCCCCTAATCCAACTGAGATACGAGCCTCATTCATCATATGAAACATATAAGCAAGACCTTTACCAGGCTCACCAATCAACTCACCAATTGCCCCCGCCTCACCTTCTGGTGTAAAACGACCTTCACCAAAATTTAAAACCGTATTGACAGTACCACGATAACCCATTTTATGATTAATACCTGCCAAAACGACATCATTGCGCTCACTGGCCTGACCTTCTTTATTTAGTAATTTTTTTGGTACAGTAAATAAAGAAATCCCTTGTACACCTGGTAGGAGTTGACCATTTTCATCTGGGATTTTAGCAAGAACTAAATGCACAATATTTTCAGAAATATCGTGATCGCCACCCGAAATCCACATTTTATTGCCAAATAAACGGTAACGACCGTCGCTAGAAAGCACGGCACGTGTTCGAATGTCAGCAAGGCTAGAACCAGCCTGTGGCTCAGATAAACACATTGTTCCAAAGCATTTACCCGCTATCATAGCATCCACATAAGGTTTTACTTTTTCACGGTCACCATGTGCCATCAGTAAGTTAGCATTACCAATCGTTAAAAAAGCATAGCCTGTCGTCCCTGGATTAGCAGCCATCATATAAGCAACACCTGCCCGTTCAATTGAAGAAGGCAAACTCATTCCATTCCATTCAACAGGAAAAGCTGTCGCTATCAAACCTGCATCAGCAAATGCTTTTAATGCGACACCAACCTCTGGGTTAATGGTGACACGCTCTCCATCAAACACGGGCTCATTAACGTCATTTTTCTTATTATGCGTGGCAAAAAGGTCTGTTGCTAAACTTTCATAAACATCCAAAACCGACGCATATTCGAAACGCTCTTGTCCTGCAAAACGTGGGCGTTGACTAAGTTCATCAACTTTTAACCAGTCAAAAAGTAAGAATTCAACATCTTGACGCGAGAGTATCATTTCTTTGCTCATGCAATTCTCCAACTTATAGATTGATTAATATCAGCCATTCAGCAACCAGTGCTGGTTTAGCTTGATTTTCAATTTCAATAGAAACATCAAGAGTGAGCCGATACTGATTCATAGCCTTTTCGATAATACTTTTTAAACTAAAATACCCTCGCACCCTACTACCACTAGAAACAGGAGTAAGAAAACGTAAATTATTTAACCCATAATTAACTGAGGAGGTCTGACCTTGTATTGCTGGCAACACCTTTTCAGCCATAGCTGATAGAAGCGACTTATTTTAAATAAAAAAGCTCCAGGGCTAAGAAAATTGATGATTAATATTAAATCGTTAAACCACCATCAACGACAATACATTCACCGTTGGTATAGCTAGCTGCATCAGAAACCAAATATAAAACTGTCCCCGCCATTTCATTTGGTTCAGCATGTCGACGTAATGGAATTTCTTTGATCCAGCTCTCATATGCGTCTTTATTCGCAAACAATGCACCAGCAAATTTGGTTTTAGTCAAACCAGGGAGTATAGCATTCACGCGGATGCCAAATTGACCACATTCTTTTGCAAAAGACTTGGTCATGTTTACGACAGCAGCTTTAGTAATGGAGTAAATACCTTGTAAATCACCAGGTTGTAAGGCGTTTACCGATGCCGTGTTAACAATTGCACCACCACCATGCTCTTTCATTAATTTGCCAGCTTCAACCGACATGAAAAAGTAGCCACGAATATTGACTTCAACTGTTTTATTATATGCCGATAGGTCAGTATCTAAAATATGACCATAATATGGATTCGCAGCCGCATTATTAACAAGAATATCTAAACGACCATGCTTTTTACGAATATGTTCAAATGTAGCTGAGATATCTTCCATTGATCCGACATGGCATGCCCATGCTTCTGCTTGCCCACCAGATTGGTTAATTTGCTGAGCGACAACTTGACAGTCCTCTACTTTTCGGCTCGATACTATGACATAAGCACCATACTCAGCCAATAATTTAGCAATTTCCTCACCAATCCCACGACTTGCACCAGTGACTAATGCGATTTTCCCTGTTAAATCAAATAGGTTTTTAGCCATTTTATCTTCCTTCCTTGTTTTTCCCTAGATATATTTATAATTTCCTGTTCCCTTAGCATACCTAAATCGCCACAATGAATACAATGAATTATTTAGATTGTTAATCATGAATAAAAAGGATTGTTTTTACTTAAAACTTAGTTCACACAAAATACTTTGTAATTTGCAATAGCCCCCGGATTCCTTATTTCCTATTTGTGAACCGTCCTGGTTTTATCGAAGACAGGTTTACTTGAGTCATGCAGCATAGCCTGACGTAATTAATGAACAATAGTAGGTATTTTCCGCATCCACTACGAGCATAGCTCTCTGTCTTGCACTCGGGCGAAGCAGTGCTCCGCTATTTCCTCGTTCAGGCGATACATATCCATTGGTAGAATGTAACCGTTCATGAAGGCGGTATAGACCCGGCCTGATTTAGTTTTAATGTAGGTAAAATCAGCGACCTGAGGAGCACTGCTCCGCAAGAGTCTTTTCTGGTTTAGCCTATCTGCAGTAAAGTTGCGTTTAACAAGGGGTCAGCACAGAATTCGGAGAAAATAGCACGCTAAGGAAATTTGTTTGGTCTTTTTATGATTGAAAATACTGTCTATAAAACGATGGTTTTATAGACATTGTGTTTTAACCATTAAAAATCGATAAAACCCAATCGAAAGTGTTTAAATACTTGTGTAGTATTCAAAAAATATAAAACCAGAAATTTTAGCTTTTTAAACAAATTGCTATTTCTTAGACAATAAAAAGATTATTCAAATATCAATAACTTAAATTCAATATAAAATGCTTAGCGTGCTATTTTCTCCGAATTCTGTGCTGACCCCAGTATGTGCAGGATTAGGGATTGTATTACCGTGGTTCACGGCAATGATTTAAAATCGATGATGGCGCTAAAGTGCAATCGAATATACAAAGGTTTTATATTTCAATAATCTATTTACTTGGAAGATAAGTTTATGAAAAAATGTCTAAGAAGCTAATGTTTCTTAGACATTTCAACTGTATTAAATGCGTGGGTTAATGACCAAACACAATATTCACATCCTCAGATTTATCATGTACCCCAAAGCGGTCAACCAAGGTTTTGCTCGCTTCATTGAGGCCAATCACTTCGACATTCACGCCTTGCTTGCGGTATTTTAGTACCACTTTATCGAGTGCCGACACTGCTGTCACATCCCAAAAATGAGCATGGGTCAAATCAATACTCACTGCCTTAATCTGCGGATTGGTAAAATCAAACTGAGCCAAAAAATCATCAGCAGACGCAAAAAACACTTGCCCAATTACCGCATAACCCAAACTAGTCGCATCGCCTGTGGGCAATACTCGCACCGACAGATAACGACCGATTTTATTGGCAAAAAATAACGCCGACAACAATACACCCGCAAACACACCTAAGGCTAAATTATGGGTATAAACCACAATCGCCACCGTTACCAGCATCACCACATTAAAACCAACGGGGTGAGTTTTTAATTCTTTAATTGATTGCCAGTTAAACGTACCAATCGACACCATAATCATCACCGCCACCAACGCAGGCATGGCAATGATCTTGAGTAAATCGCTTAAAAACACCACCATCAATAGCAAAAATACCCCAGCCAAAAACGTCGATAATCGTGTACGACCGCCTGATTTGACGTTAATCACCGATTGCCCAATCATGGCACAGCCTGCCATACCGCCAAGTAAGCCGCTTGCGATATTGGCAATACCTTGACCTTGGCACTCTTGGTTTTTATCACTGTCGGTTTCGGTCATCTCATCCACGATGGTCGCTGTCATCAAAGATTCAAGCAAACCCACTGCCGCTAGGCTCAACGAATACGGCAAAATAATCATTAAAGTTTCAAGGTTTAAAGGAATATCAGGCAACAAAAATACAGGTAGCGTATCAGGTAATTGCCCCATATCGCCCACTGTCCGCACCTCAATGCCCATAAAATAAGTAAGCGCGGTTAAAGTCACAATAGTCACGAGCGGCGAGGGAATCAGCGAGCCAATTTTTGGAATACGGGGAAATAAATAAATAATTAAAAGCCCAGCGACTACAAGGGCATAAGTGTGCCATGTGGTATTAGTCAGCTCCGGCAGTTGTGCCATAAAAATCAAAATCGCCAACGCATTGACAAAGCCTATTACCACGGCTCGGGCGACGAACCGCATCAGCGAGCCAAGTTTCAGCCAACCTGCGATGATTTGGAACACCCCTGTCAAAATCGTGGCAGCCAGCAAATATTGCAACCCGTGTTCTTTCACCAATGTCACCATGACCAGTGCCATTGCCCCTGTCGCCGCCGAAATCATAGCAGGACGACCACCAACAAAGCTAATCACCACGGCGATACAAAACGACGCGTACAGCCCAATTTTGGGGTCAACGCCTGCAATAATTGAAAAGGCAATCGCTTCGGGAATCAAGGCAAGTGCCACGACCAAACCCGATAGCACATCGCCACGGACATTAGAAAACCAGTGTTGTTTGATAGTCGCCACAGAAAAAGTGGCTGGATTAAAAAAATTTGTCATAACTTACCCATTGCAAAATAACCCATACGTTAGCAACGGGCGTCAATCACCACCTGCTAAATACAAGAAAACGTATGTAAGTTATTCATGAAAAAAGAAAACGCCCAAAAAAGTCCGCCTGCAACTACAGGAGAACTGAAACAAGTAGGTAAGTGAACTACTAGATTGGACGAATCATCAGGTAAGCCTTTTTAAGGTTAGTAAGGATATGGCATTGATAAATAATCATCATGCCTAAGTAGAAGTGGCGTTAGGGTATCAAAAATTGCTGCATAAATCAACGCCACATAGCATGATTAAAGTGGGCATTTGATGGGTGAACCCTGATAAAGCCCCCCACGTTATGGTTGATTGGGCGGAATCACTTCGCCATCTTCTTTCACAAACGGCTCGGTGAGTGGTTTATCTAACAAATCAAGCACCACTTCAGACGGGCGACATAGCTTTACGCCTTTATCACTGACCACAATCGGACGATTAATCAAAATCGGCTCAGCCAGCATATGTTGGATGATGTCATCATTGCTTAAATCTGGATTTTCTAAGCCACGCTCAGCAAACGGCGGCACATTGGTGCGTAATAACTGTCTTGGCGTCATCGCCATTTGCTGAAGTAATTCCCGCAGTTTTGCTTCGCTAGGTGGTGTTTCAAGGTAATAGATAATATTCGGCTCACCATTTAGGTGACGAATTAACGCTAAGGTGTTGCGAGACGTGCCGCAATTGGGGTTATGATAAATGGTAATATCTTGCATGATAATTTCCTAAAATTGTGTTTATAGACTGGTTTGATTCACCCGCTGCATCAACGCTTCGGCACTCTCGACTCGTTCAGAATAACGATTCACCAAGTAATCTTTGTGATCACGGGTCAATAGGGTAAATTTCATCAGCTCTTCGACCACATCGACAATGCGCAAATAATAACCCGACGGCTTCATCCGACCTTGGTCGTCAAATTCCAAAAACGCCTTGGCCACTGACGATTGATTGGGAATCGTGAGCAGCCGCATCCATCGCCCCAAAATCCGCATTTGATTGACCGCGTTAAACGATTGTGACCCGCCAGAGACTTGCATCACGGCTAAGGTTTTACCTTGGGTCGGACGCACTGCACCCATCGATAGGGGAATCCAGTCGATTTGGGTTTTCATCACACCGGTCATCGCCCCATGACGCTCGGGGCTACACCAAATCATACCTTCGCACCAATTGACTAATTCGTAGAGCTCTTGGACTTTGGGGTGTTGACTGTCCGCATCATCGACAAGCGGCAGTCCTGCTGGGTTATAAATCTTAACCTCAGCACCCATTGCTGTGAGTAAACGGGCACACTCTTCAATCACCAACCGACTAAAGGAACGCTCACGCAGCGAGCCATACAGCAATAAAAACTTGGGCGCTGTTGTCGATAAATCGCCCTTAAAATCTTGCACAGTGGGACGATGAAATTGTGATTCATCAAGCTGTGGTATCGATAAATCTTTGACGGTTAATGTCTCAGGGTTGATATCGGTGTGTTTTTGCATGCTTGTCATAATTCATGCCTTTACCAGTTGTTGTAATGCCTCTAGCTGTTCTGCCTTGCGGCGTTTGGCAATGTCGATCAGTTTCTCAACTCGTTGCTCGATTTCTTGAATCGTTGTCAAAAAAGCTTGGCGTTTTTGTTCATCGCTGCCGTCAAGTTTGGATGGGTCGGACAAGCCCCAATGCAGTTTTGGGATATTGCCAAGCCACAATGGACAACTTTCGCCTGCGGCTTGGTCACACACGGTAATGACCACATCAGGCACAAAGCTGTCACCGTTGTCATCGGTTAGGCTGTCCCAAGATTGACTGGTTAAGCCTGCCGTGTCATAGCCCATTTCACTTAGATATTTGATGGATAAGGGATGCACTTTGCCACTTGGCTGACTGCCCGCGCTCATCGCATTGATGATACCTTGGGCATTTTGTCGGGTGATGGCTTCCGATAAGATACTGCGACAGCGGTTATGGGTACAAATATATAAGATATTCATGGTTATTCGGTATCCGCTACAATCGTGGTTTGTTCAGCAATGTCTTTGACCTGTTTGGTGAGGGCTAATTTATCCAGTTTTTCAATCGGTAAACTGTCTAACAAGCGAATACGGTTAACGAACTGATGCTGTACTTGGCTAAATGCCCGTTGTTGCTCTGTCTCATCGGTAATCGTTGACGGGTCAGCCATGCCCCAATGTGCCGTCACAGGTTGTCCTGGCCATACGGGGCACGCCTCACCTCGGGATTGATCACAAACCGTAATAATAAAATCCATCACAGGGGCGTCAGGTTGGGTAAACTCCAGCATATCTTTACTGCGCAAACTGTCTGTGTCGTAGCCTTGCGCCTTTAAATGCTCAATAGTTTTTGGGTGGACACCGTTGCCGTCTGGGTTACTACCCGCACTGTAAGCGGTAAATTTTTCAGGCAAAATGGTATTGGTAATCGCTTCAGCAATGATACTGCGACAGCGGTTATGACTACAAATAAATAGAATGTTATAAGGCGGTTTGTTGGTCATGGTTTTTTTCTCTTATGGATGAATAAATAATACTAATGAAAATTCATGATAAATTGATTACATTGACTGATGATGAAACGTTCGCTAAAAGCAGGGTGTTTGACCAAACTAATTGATTAAACTTAACCACCCTACCAAGGCGACCAAGGTTGCCAATAGTACGGGGATAGTTAAAATCATCCCGACTTTAAAATAGTAACCCCAGCTTACCTTAATATTTTTAGTCGCCAACACATGCAACCAAAGCAGGGTCGCAAGCGAACCAATCGGGGTAATTTTCGGCCCCAAATCACAGCCAATCACGTTGGCAAACACCATGGCTTCTTTAATCATTGGACTTGTAATATGTGCCCCATCAATGGCGAGGGCTTGGATCAGCACCGTTGGCATATTGTTCATCACCGACGATAAGATGGCGGATAAAAAGCCTGTGCCCACGGTTGCCACGAGCAGTCCTTGTTGTTCAAGCCCTTGTAACAACGTGGCCAGATAATCGGTTAAACCCGCATTTTTTAGCCCATACACCACCAAATACATACCGAGTGAGAAAATCACGATTTGCCATGGGGCGTTTTTGACCACCGGTAAAATAGGCAACTTTTTACCCATCGTTGCCACCGCCAACAACACCGCCGCACCTAGGCCAGCAATCACGCTAATCGGCACACCCATCGGCTCAAACACAAAAAACCCGAACAACAACGCCGCTAGTACCACCCAACCCGTTGTAAAAGTCGCTTTATCGGTAATCGCTGAATTTGGCTCATCAACCCATTCCAACGCATAGGCATTGGGTATGTCTTTACGATAAAACCCATACAACACCACTAGTGATGCTAATACGGATACAAGATTCACCGGCACCATCACCAACGCATAACGGTCAAACGGTACCTTAAAAAAATCCGCCGATACAATGTTGACGAGATTCGATACCACCAAGGGCAAGCTTGCCGTATCGGCAATAAAGCCTGCTGCCATAATAAACGCCAATGTGGTGGCTGGACTAAAGCGTAATGCCAATAAAATGGCAATCACAATCGGTGTTAAAATCAGCGCCGCCCCGTCATTGGCAAAAAATGCCGATACTACTGCCCCTAGCAGTACGATAAAGGCAAATAACCAATGACCATTGCCCTTGGCAAAACGCGCGACATGCAAGGCAATCCACTTAAAAAACCCCGCTTCATCAAGAAGCAAGCTGATGATGATAATGGCGATAAAAGCAAAGGTGGCATTCCAGACAATATCCCACACCACAGGAATATCATCCATACCAATCACCCCTGTCATGAGTGCCAACATCGCCCCGATGGTCGCTGTCCAACCAATGCCTAAGCCTTTAGGTTGCCAAATCACAAAAATCAGCGTGAGCAAGAAAATGATAGCGGCGATTGCCATAATGAATATCCAGTGCTATAGTTAGTAACATGATAATTTATATATTCGGATATGTAAATATATGAAAGAGAAATTTTTACCGCATGAGTTTTTTAAAGCATTGGGCGACCCAACGCGCTTAAGCATTATTCAACTGCTCAATGAAAAACAGTCGCTGTGCGTGTGTGATATCATCGATACCCTCAATCAGCCACAACCCACCATCTCACGACATCTTAACCAGTTAAAAACCATTGGCATATTGACCAGCGAGCGAAAAGGGACTTGGATTTGGTATGCCATTGATAAGGATTTATCCGATTGGTGTAACACGGTGATCACTGCTTTGCCTGAGTTTAACCCTGAACTTGTCTAGGAACCCGCCTAGCTCATGAAGCAGATTTTATTCACGGTGGTTTTATTTGCGATAACGGCCATTGCCGAAATCGTCGGTTGTTATTTGGGTTATCAATGGTTGGTTGAGAAAAAACCGCTTTGGTATCTCATCCCATTGGTGATTAGTTTAGCCATCTTTGTGTGGTTATTGACTTTGCACCCAACGGCGACAGGGCGTGTGTATGCTGCGTATGGTGGCATTTATGTGGCTGTCGCCTTAATGTGGCTACACCTTGTCGACAAAGTCACGTTAATGGCATGGGACATCGCAGGAGGTAGCGTTGTACTACTCGGTGTCTGTATTATTATTTTTCAGCCATACGCCTTTAGTAAAAACTTTTGACTTAATCAGGCTATTTAAACCATTATCCATCTGAAGTGTCACCATTAGGCGCATTGCGTTGTGTGGGTGTGATTAAAAATGGGGGTGTCATCTCTAAAGGATTGATAATTTGACGTTGAGACTGGGTTGCCATTGCCCACCACTGTAGCTGTAAAAAGCTACGAGCCAAGTAACTTTGCCAATCCTCGGTATTCACCGTGGGTAAAAAATGACCCTGTTCATCAAAGACTTCTTGCGCTTTTGGAATATGAATCATAGCTGATACCGATAGACAGCCCAATTCTGCTAAAAAAGTGCGCATATTGATGGCCGCTCGCATACCGCCCCATTGCCCTGCTGAATAAGTGACAATGCTACTTGGCTTGAATGAAAATAATGAGCTGCCAAAGTGATTGAGTAAGTCCATCAAGGCAGGACTCATAGCGTGGTTATATTCGGGACTTACCATCACATAGCCGTCCGCTTGGGCGATTTTATTCGCCAGACGCTCTAACGGTTCAGGTGCTTTACCTTTAGCATAGGCAAAATGCGGTTTAAAAACCGGTCCTAATGGATAATCGAGTGGGTCAATGATTTCCACGGTAATGTCTGGAAACGCGGCTTGCAAATACCGCTCACAAGCCAATGCCACACGCTCACCGAGTCTGGCAGGTTTTGGTGGGGTGCTATCGCGTACCGAACCTAAAAAAATAAGAAAGTTCATTAATTCATTTCCAAACTTGTAAGTTTAATAAGAATAATGGAATTATGCTTAATTGTAGCGGTCAAGTTTAATTAGACAGCCTTTAAGAGATTTTGATTAAAAAACTGTATTTCTTTCTCGACTAGTGTTAAGTAATCATTGAAGCTGTGTGGTCTAACTTGACGGTAATAGCCGATGATATAACTGGCGACATCGACTTGAACCGTCCTGGTATTATCGGAGACAGGTTTGCTTGAGTCAGGCAGCATAGCCTGACGGAATTAATGAACAATAGTAGATATTTTCCGCATCCACTACGAGCCTAGCTCTCCGTCTTGCACTCGGGCGAAGCAGTGCTTCGCTAATCCTCGTTCAGGCGACACATATCCATTGGTAGAATGCAATCGTTCATGGTTGTACCAGTGTACCCAATCAAGGGTCGCCAATGCAACATCATTCACACCATTCCATTCAGGTTTAAAATAGTCAATCACCTCCGTTTTATATAGCCCATTCACGCTTTCGGCTAAAGCATTGTCTGAGCGAGGAATAGCGAAGCACTGCTTCGCCCGAGTGCAAGACGTAGGGCTATGCCCGAAGTGAAATCACCAGTCGTACCAACAGATGCGGCAAGCCCTGGCTGTTTGAGCCGTTCACTGTATTTGATGGATAGATACTGGCTACCCTTATCGCTATGGTGAATCACATTTTTTGGTCTATGCCTAGCATCCAGTGCTTGATTTAACGCATCAAGTACCAGTTGGGTATCCATGCGATTGGATACTTTCCAACCGACGATGACCCGTTTAAACACATCAATGACAAAGGCGGTGTAAACCTAGCCTGTTTTAGTCTTGATATAGGTAAAGTCAGCGACCTGAGGAGCACTGCTCCGCAAGAGTCTTTTCTTGTTTGGGGCATCGGCAGTAAAATTGCGTTTGACCAAATCAGCGGGTTTGTCTTGGTCATCACGCTGTTTGGTGGTGATTTTGCCTTTGCCCCGCCATACGCCTTGGATGCCAAGCTGTTTCATGAGTCTTTCAACAGTACAGCGAGCAAGCTTTGGTAGACCGTCTTGTTTGAGTTTGTGCCAGACTTTACGAATGCCATAGCGACAGCCACTGTCTCGCCAAATCTGTTTGATTTGCTCCATAAGGTGTTTGTCGCTTTGCTTGCGACGGCTTTGTTTTTCTGGGTTCTCTTGCTCGTCTTTGATACGATAGTAGGTGGATGGGGCGATTGGCAGGATTCTGCAAATCGACTCGACCCCATACTTTTTCTTTTCATCATCGATGAATTTGACCATTACTTCGGTTTGCGGCCCTTCTCCGCCTGGGCGAAAAAAGCAGCGGCTTTGCGAATGATTTCATTAGCCTGCTTTAATTCTTTGATTTCTCGCTCTAACTCGGCAATGCGGGCGGCTTGGCTTTCGGTGGTAACAGTGATGGGATTTTGCTTTGCTAGGTGCTTTTGATGCCATGAACGAAGGGTTTCAGGGGTACAGCCAAACTTCGGAGCAATGGCTTGTATGGCTGCCCAGAGTGAGGGATAATCTTTTTGTGATTCGATGAGTAATTCGACGGCTCGAGTCTTAATTTCAGTTGAGTATTGTTTGGTTTTCATAAGGGTATTGTCTCAGAGTTTTGGGTCTCCGACAATCCCGGGACGGTTCACTACTTACTTGAGCTATTTGCTTCAGTTATTAGGCTTGGCTACTTACTCAACTTCAATATTCTAAAGGCGCCCTGAATAACTAAAGCAAATACGATGCTACCAATCATCAAATCAGGCGTACTAGAGTGTAACCAATTAACCAAAATCCCTGCAACAATTACCCCTAAATTGATAATCACATCGTTTGAAGTGAAAATCGTACTGGCTTGCATATGGGCTTCTTCTTTGCTTTTCGATTTTTGTAGTAAATAGAGGCAAATCGAGTTTGCAATTAGCGCAAGAATCGATATGACTATCATGGTAGAAAAGTCAGGTAACTGCTCATTGCCAAAGAAACGTCTTAGTACTTCTAAAAAACCAAGAATCGCCAGCGTAATTTGAAAATATCCGGCAATTCTAGCAATCCGTTTTTTCTTAATGACCGTTCCACCGACCGCAAATAAGCTAATTCCATACACGAAGCTATCTGCTAACATATCTAAGCTGTCGGCGACCAACCCCATCGAACGAGAAATCAGTCCCGTGCTCATTTCAATAATAAAGAAAGCAAAGTTAATGACCAGCACTATCCATAGTAGCTTTCTTTGCTCAGCATCTTTTTTGTGACTAGAGTCAGCATCAACTTTAAAATTATTGTTGGGATCAGAGGGGTCAATGGTTTCGGTCGAGAGTAAGGTGCCTCCTAATTTTAGGTCATGAATAGCAGTCTCTATCCCTTCTATATTGTCATGATGAAACACAGTTAATTGACGGTTAGGAATGTCGAACTCAAGATGTTCAATATTCGAGTGGCCCTCTAATTTCATTCGGATTAGGTTTTCCTCCGAAGGGCAGTCCATCTTCGATATTTTAAAAGTTGTTTTATTCATAGCTACATTTATATCCGGGTGGTGGTTCAAAAAGTAGGCTGGAAAAAACAGGCTGAGAAATTGATAAATAGTGAAATGCAAATGACACTATACATCAAATGCCCAGCCTGTCTAAGTGACAATATAAAGAAAAATGGTTTCAAAAGCTATGGTAAGCGAAACTATAAATACAAAGACTGCAAAAGGCATTGAAGGTAATAATTGCATTATCAGACATCGAGTAAGGCGAGCATTTAGGCGAAGTTGTAACTTTCCTAAAAAGCTGGAAAATCACTTTAAAGCCTTTGATTTAGCTTTCTTTGATGTGGCCTGATAAATTAGGCATCAGCATAGAATTTGGATTAAAATAAGTATCCGACCACCCCGCCTTTCTCACATTAGCAGAATGTGGGGTAACTGCTTATGATGATTAACTAAATAACTTACTCAATCTGCTGTAATATTATATGAGAGCCACGTCCTATAGCCGGACGTGACCCAATCAGTGTTACCTAGCGCTGTACTGGCTAATATCTTCAATATTGTTCGTTTGCTTGTTTAATACTAGCATAAGGCGCGGTACTACCGTCTTTTTTTATCAGCATAATAGTATAAGGACTGAATTGATCACCCATTTCCATGCCTGGACTACCCATTGGCATACCCGGTGTGGCTAGACCAATAGCGTCTTTGGGCGGGTTTTGTAGGAACTTATCCATATACTTGACCGGCACATGACCCTCAAACACATAACCGTCTTGGCTTATGATGGTATGGCAAGAGTACATTGACGTTGGTAATTGATGCTGCGCTTTGATCGCTGTAACTGCCTCATTACTGGTGACTTTGTCAACAATCATCACACCGTAGGATTTAGCATGCTCAATCCAACTATGACAACAGCCACAGTTCGGGTCGCGATGTACCGTTAACGTATTGTTTTTCAATGTATCTGAGATTTGAGTTTGAACGTTAGGAATGGTGGTTATCGCCTGACGCTGCTGAGTTGTTTGAGGCGTTGAGGCGACGGTATCTGTTTGACTATTTTTCGCGACTTGATTGCCACAAGCGACCAAAGATAACGCTGATAAGCTGACGAGGATTGAAAATTTAATAGAATATTTATTTGACATGATAATCTCTATTGATAAGTTGGTTTCAGCTCAAACGTGACGGGTAACGCTAAAATCACTGGTTAATCTGTAACTTTGAAATCACTAAATGAGTAAATGCCAAAACCTTATGCTTGGCATTTATAATTCAATACTTCGCTAACAAGTATAGAAAAATTATATAAATCAGAAACTTAGAATCACAATTTAGATTAAGTATAGGCAGAAAAACAAAATAGATTGAAAAAAATAAGGTATTCTCCGATAATTAGGTTACGACACCACCACTACCAGAGAATACCCCACATGAATGATATAATTATTAGCATCTTAACGCAAATGAAATTACAACTTGGCATCAAAATAGACAAACGAATCATCACAGCATTTTGCCTCACCCTAAATTTTTTTTATTCATCAAAGACAAAATCAACTTCTCACAACTAGCCCGATACAGTGGCAGAAACGAAGAAAGCTATCGAAACCTATTTGCCAAGCCGTTTGACTTTTTTAACTTTAACAAAATATTGATAGAACAACACATTGAAGGCAAAAAAGCCATTGCCTTTGACCCAAGTTACATCAACAAAACAGGCAAACATACCGCAGGGGTAAACTACTTTTGGTCAGGGGTAGCTGGGCAAATGAAATGGGGATTAGAATTAGGGGGATTGGCAATACTAGACATAGACCATCACACCGCCTTCCACCTCAAAGCCATAAAAACCATTGACGTGAAACATGATGAAAACCTGCTTACATTCTATAAACGCAAACTACTGGAGCATAAAGAAGCCCTATTAACCCTATCAAAATACCTTGTCGTTGATGCCTATTTTTCCAAAGACAGCTTTATCACACCTATGCGTGCAGAGAAGTTTGAAATCGTATCACGACTTAGAAATGATGCCAATTTAAACTATTTATACACAGGGGAACAAAAAGGGCGTGGCAGATCCAAAGTATATGACGGTAAAGTGGACTATAAAAATCTCTCCCTGCACCATACAACCTGTGTTCAAGATAATGGTAAAGAGAGGATTTATCATATGCAAGCCTATAGCGTTGCCTTAAAAATAACACTCAATATCGTCATTGTCAAAACTTTAACCAAACACAACAAATGGCAACACCGAATCTACTTTAGTACCGACTTAACCCAAGATTGGCAAGATATTTTAGATTTTTATAAAACTCGATTTCAGATTGAGTTTTTATATCGAGATGCCAAACAGCATACAGGTTTAAATGACTGTGAAGCACGCAGTAAAGAAAAAATTGACTTTCATTGGAATATGTCACTGACCGCTATCAATTTGGCAAAGGTTAAATACTGGCTACCAAAGAAAAATGCGATGCCTAATACAGATATTGTATTTTCGATGAGTGATGTGAAAACCCGCTATAATAATGAGCTAATGGTGAATAAGTTTATTTCAATGTTCGCTATTAATCCCAAACTTGCTATTAATAGGCGTAAAATTTCTGAATTCCTTGAGTTTGGGCGTATGGCGGCTTAATTTGTTAGCGAAGTATTGTTATCTATTTACCTAATTTAATAGAGAAAATAACCTGTGTAAAGGTAATAGATAAAAATAAATCGCTGATAATCAGCGACTTTTACTTTTGCTGAATTAATTATCTATTAGCACGCTATTGGATAATTAATTTTGAAGGGGCATTATTTGACAAAACTGTCAAATGAAGTCAGTCGGTGGGGTAAGGTAGCGTTTTTTAGACGAATGACATATCCTCAATTTTAAACATACTCAACAAAATTCCTTAGCGTACAATATGGTTCGAATTCTATGCTGACTTCTAATAGGTTACCCATCCCTTATGCGAACCTGACGCGGTATAGCCCTCACGCCCAACCGCCTCCTAGTACCAAAACAGTCAAAACCGCATACCGAATACTTTTACCCAACAATATCATTACCGCCGACAGCCAAACATTCAATCGCAACCAACCTGCCCCAATCGGCAATAAATCACCAATAACAGGCATCCATGATAATAATAATGCCCAAACACCATATTTCTCGAATAGGCGTTTGGCTTTATCAGAAATGCGGTGGCGTTTGGGTAGCCAATAGCCAAGTCCATACGATACAATGCCGCCCAAGCTATTGGCAACTGAGGCAACCAAAAAGATACTTAGCCAATCGTTAGGATTTCTTAAGAGCAAAGCAGTTAAAGCGATATCGGATGTGCCTGGCAACACCGTTGCTGACGTAAACGCCGATACCGCCAATGTCCAAAGTTCCCAATTCATCGTTTGATAAACTCTTTAGTTAAAAACCTTAATATAGGGGTCAGCACAGAAAACGGAGAAAATAGTACGCTACAGAATCTTGTCGAGTATTTCTAAAATTGATAATGGGATAACTGTCTAAAAAACCAGCGTTTTTAGACATATCACAACTGAAAAATAATCCTAATAGGCACTGCTATTTGGTTGGGCTAATTAAAACTGCCTGGCAAAGTGGCGAATATGTTCGGCAATCACATTGGGCTGGCTTAATATGCCCCAATGGTTGCTATTGACACTAACCTTTTGAAAATTTTTAACCCATTGTGGCATGGCATCAATGTAGTCAGCACTAACGAATTTATCCTGGGTTAAAACAATCGCTTGCACAGGGCTATGGGCAAAACGCTGACGAGGGCGTAAGTTTCTGGGTAAAAAATTCGCCCGATACAGGGCTATCCCATGTTTGCCATCCGTTTGTACCAAGGTATCAAGCGGAATATCCTGGGTGTTTTCTAGCTTTTGAACGTGTTTTTGCCATTGCTTAGGTGAGTAAGTTTGCCAAAAAGTAGGTGCGAGAAAGGGCAAGTGCATCATGCCGATATACCAAGATTTACTCAGTATCGACAACAGCTTGGCAGGCTGAGAACCAATACTGCGTAAGTAAAGTGCCACATGGTCAAGGCAAGGACCTGAAATGGTAGAAAATGATAAAATTTTGCCCGCCAATTTTAGGTCAGTCACCGCTTCCCACGCCTGAATTGAACCCCAATCATGGGCAGCAAGATGAAACGGCTTATCACCAAGCAGCTGCTTTGCCACGGCTTGCAAATCCTCACTGAGTTGTAATAAATGATACGCTTTTATATATGTCGGACAGTCTGACTCCCCTGCCCCTCGCACGTCATAGGCTATCACAAAAAAATCGGCAATGAGATGGGGTATGACTTTTTCCCAAACCGTATGGCGGTCGGGATAGCCATGCACCAATACCAAAGGCGGTAAAGTGCTATCACCATACGTAAATGCGGCAAGTTGGTGATTATCCGTGGTAAAAATCTTATGATGTTGGGGCGATAAAGTAGGCATAGTTGGGTCTCGTTTTTGGCTTAATATTGTGGGTCTCTGACAGTTTGGGTGACGAATGTTAGATTAGACTTATTTGATAATGTTGTTAAATGAAGTAAGACGATGGTAGTGGGCGGTGTTTTTTAGGCGAATGAGATAGTCTCAATTTTGAAAATACTCGACAAAATTCCTTAGCGTACAATATGGTTCGAATTCTTAGATGACCCCTAATAAGCAATATTCACTCTTTAATAGCCAATTTATCTAAAATCCCACATTCTGCCATCCCATCCCCTTTACAACTATCATGCCAAACTTGTAATGTGCTTTTCATGGCTTGTAATTGCTCGATTTTTTCGTTTAATGTCACAATATGCTGTGCGGTTAAGGCTTTAACCTCACTATTATTACGACATGGATTGTCCTGCATTGCCAGTAATACCTTGATTTCTGCTAACGAAAAATCTACGTCTCTCGCTCGTTTAATAAATTGTAAACGCTCAATACTATCCTGTGAATAGTCCCGATAACCTGACGGTGTGCGAGTAATCGCAGGAATTAGCCCGATTTTTTCATACTCTCGGATTTGGCGAGCGGTCAAGCCTGTGGTTTGTTCTACCTGTTTAATATTCACTATATTTCCTTTTACAAAAGAATAACAAAGAAATAGCTTGACCCTAACATAGTGTTAAGCTTTATACTGAGTATAAATTAAATCTCCGACTAACAAAAGGAAAAACGTATGAACGTACTTTCTACCAAATTCAAAGCTTTAGCCTTATTCAGTTCTATCGCCCTATTAACCGCCTGCAATCAGCCTACCAAAACTGAGAAATCAACTAATCCAGTAACCGCAAGTAGCGCCAGTAGCGTAGTAGCATCCACAAAGACAAATGAAACCGCCCATGCAGGACATGATATGAGCAAAATGAATGGCATGGGAACAGCAAGCAGTCCTACTGCTAGCCAACCTGCCCACGTTGCCGAGTATATGCAATCCATGAACACCATGCACGAACAGATGATGTCTGCCAGCCATATTGCTAACCCTGATGTTGCTTTTGCTACAGGTATGATTGCCCACCATCAAGGGGCGATTGATATGGCAAAAATTCAGCTAAAATACGGCAAAGACAGCGAAATGCGAGCCTTGGCAGAAAATATTATTAAAGCCCAACAAATAGAAATCACACAAATGCAAACGTGGCTTAGCAAACACAAAGATGACAAAGCCCCTACTAATACCGCTATGCCTGAAATGGATATGAAAAGCCATGATGCCATGATGCAAGGCATTATGGACAGTGACCCCGATGTTGCCTTTGCCAAAGGTATGATACCACATCATCAAGGGGCAATTGACATGGCGAATACGGAATTAAAAATGGGCAAAGACAAAGAGATGCTACAACTTGCCAAGCAGATAAAATCTGCCCAAGACCCTGAAATTAAGCAAATGCAAGCATGGCTTGACAGTAAAAAAACTAAATAATTAAATAATTAAACCACTTTAATAAAACCAAAGGAACGACTATGAGTAATCAAACCACTACCCTAAACATTAACGGCATGACCTGTGGTGGCTGTGTCAAAAGCGTCACCAACGCCCTTAATCAAGTGACAGGCGTACAGCAAGCCGATGTGAGCCTAGAGCAAAACAATGCGGTGATTAACTTTGATGATAGCCAAACCAATGAAACTGCCTTAAAACAAGCCATTGAAGATGCAGGATTTGAAGCGAGTTAAAAGTATCATCAATTTCTTATTTTTATCAAAATACCAATAATACGCCTTTTAATTCATTTAAAAGGCGTATTTTACCTTTAGCAATGAATGTTTTAAGGAAATAAAAACTGCCATGACGACCGAAACTATCAATCTTGATATTGGTGGTATGACTTGCCAAGCCTGTGCCAATCGTATCGAAAAGGTGCTGAATAAAAAACCTGCCATTCTTGAAGCAACGGTGAATTATGCCAATGAAACCGCCCATGTGAGTTTTGACGACAGCCAAACCAATGCCGATGAAGTGCTAGACTGGGTTAAGAAAACAGGCTATACCGCCCACATTCAGCAAGCCGATGCGATGTTTTCCCAAGACAAAGCCACAGAAAGCGTCACACCGCCACTTCGGCTGATATTGATTTGGCTGTGTTTATTGCCGTTTTTGTGGGGTATGCTGGGCATGATGATTGGCAAACACGACTTTATGCCCGCGATTTGGGTGCAGTTTATTTTAGCCACGATTGTTCAGTTTGGTTTGGCATTGCCATTTTATAAAAGTGCGTGGGCGAGTATTCGAGGTGGACTTGCCAATATGGACGTATTAGTGGTATTGGGAACGCTGACCATTTGGGCGTATTCGACTTATGTGTGGCTAACTATGGAGAGTTCGCACGCCATGCACGATACGGCTCACGCTATGCCTGATGTGTATTTTGAGGCAGGGGTGATGGTCATAGCCTTTGTGCGATTGGGCAAATATCTGGAAGAACGCACCAAAAAACACAGTTTAAACAGCATTAATCTGTTGCTAGAACTCACACCAAGTAATGTTTTGCTAAAAGTGGGAAATGACTGGCAACAAACGCCGTTATCCAAGGTCAAAATCGGGCAGATTTTACTGGCAAAACACGGTGACCGTATTGCCTGTGATGGTGTGGTGACTGCTGTTACAGGGGGCGAAGCGTGGTGTGACGAAAGTCATCTCACAGGTGAATCCTTGCCGATTCCCAAAAAAAACGGCGACAACGTGATGGCAGGGGCAATGCTGTCCAGCGGTACACTCGAATATCGGGCAACCGCCATTGGGAGCCAAACCCAGCTTGGCGACATGATTACCGCCCTCAATGACGCCCAAGGCAGTAAAGCCAATATCGCCCGTATCGCTGACCGTGTGGCAGGGGTGTTTGTGCCTGTGGTGGTGGTGATTGCGATACTCACGTTTATCGGCAATTTTTATGTGCTTGGCTCGTTTGATACCGCCTTAATGCGAGCCGTGGCGGTGTTGGTGATTGCCTGTCCGTGTGCCATGGGGCTTGCCACGCCGTCTGCGATTATGGCAGGGATGGGCGTTGCTTCTCGGCATGGGGTGTGGTTTAAAGATGCCCAAGCCTTAGAAGCGACTGGCTCGGTGGATACCATTGCCTTGGATAAAACAGGTACGATTACCGAAGGCAAACCGCAAGTCGTAGCACATTATCTGTTTGATGAAGAGTTAAATTTAGCCGAAATCGCTCAAATCACCGCCACGCTTGAAACCCATGCCAATCATCCATTAGCGACTGCCATGCTTGACTATGCTAAAACCTTTAACTTGGAAAATACCTTTACCGTCAATAACGTAGAAAATGTGACAGGCAAAGGCATACAAGGCGACATTGCAGATATTGGCTTGGTAAAAGTCGGTAGCCCTGCTTTTACCAATATGACGTTACCGCAAGAGATTTTGGCAGAAAAAACATGGCAAGTTGCAAGCCTTGTTGCCGTTAGCGTGAATGACGTACCGATTGCCATGTTTGCCCTTGCAGATAGCTTGAAAGCGGACAGTATGACCGCCATTGCCTCACTTAAAAAACTGGGCTTAACCACAATAATGTTAAGCGGTGATAAACAATCGGTTGCCGATTATATAGGTGGACAAGTCAAAATTGATACCGCGATTGGCGAACTTTCACCTCGGGATAAAGCCACAAAAATCAGCGAACTACAGCAAAATGGCAAAAAAGTGGCGATGGTTGGCGATGGCGTAAATGATGCCCCTGCCATGGCAACGGCTACCGCTAGCTTTGCGGTACAAAATGGCACGGATATCGCCCAACACAGTGCTTCGGCTCGTTTGATGGGCGATGGCAGTCACTCTATTAGCCATGTGTTGTCAGCGGTAACGATTGCCCGAGCCACATTAAGAAATATTAAGCAAAACCTGTTTTTTGCTTTTATTTACAATATGATAGGCATTGGCTTTGCCATGGTGGGCTTGCTTAATCCGATGTTAGCGGCAGGGGCGATGGCGTTAAGTTCGATTTCGGTATTAATGAATGCGTTGCGATTGACACGGTTAAAAGGATAAACTTTTTCATAAATTAATGTTTTCCACAGGTTTTGTTAATGATGTGTTTTTCTTATTATGGTAAATTGGGTAAGAAACTAAACAAATGTCATTACCGCCCTATATGGTTCGAATTTTGGGCTAGTTCATTCTTATCGTACTATATTTGGTATTCTTAGCTTATCATTTAATTGAGCTAATTGTTTTTCAAATACCTCCCGTTCTACATTACCATCTTGACGAGCAACAAGTTTACCTTCTTGATAATATAACAAAGCAGGCGGAGCAAATACGTCCAATGCTTGGTACACTTCTTTACTATCCACTGTATCATCGGTGACATCCATTTTTATTACTTGCCAATCATTAAGCTGGGCTGGTGGTGTTTCAAATAACGTTTTATCCATAGTTCGACAAGTAATACACCAATCAGCAGTTACATCAACTAAAACCTTTGGATTGTTCGCTAAAATAGGGTTTAACTCGCTCATTTTATATATCTTAGTGATTTTTGGTGATTGGTCTGTGATGCTACTTGCAACACTTGATGTTTTGATGGTTTTTAGGGGTTGCCAGCTATCTTGACTACCCAATGCCATTCCAATTAATAAAATACTTGCCCAAATTGCCGTTATAAGGGCAATTGCCTTGATTACTATTCGTCCGTGTGATGGTTCTTGTTTTTGTCCAATACCTTGCCAATGCCATAGCCATGTTGCCACGACCATAAACCATATCGCCCATATCCCTAACATGAAATGAGATATCAACACCCTTTCTATCATTACTAAAGCCACAGCGAATAACATCAAAGCAAAACCTGTTTTTACCCATACCATCCATTCTCCTGTTTTTGGCATAAAATTTCCCTGTGTTGCACCTAAAATAATCAAAGGTGTAGAAAGTCCAAGCCCTAACAGGAATAAAGCAAAAAACCCAATTACAGGGTTACCCAAAGTAGCTACCCCTGCCAATGCTCCTGCAAGCGGGGCGGATACACAAGGCGACACAACCATGGCTGAAAAAAATCCTGTAATGAAACTGCCCGACATACTTCCTAGACGGCTTGTACCTATATTACTTATTGTTTGACCTAAGCGTGACAATCGAGCAGAGAGGGGAAATGGTATGGCATCAAGCATATACAAGCCCAAAAGCACAAACACCGTTGCAAAGCTTAGTAAAATAATTGGCTGTTGGAGCATATTCATCAAGCCAAGCGATTGCCCAAATACTGCAACCAATGCCCCCACTAATCCATAACTGGTTGCTACACCCACACCATAGCTACCTGTTAATAACAAGCCTTTTTTAGCAGAAGGACTATGCTGACGTGCCACAATATTCACCACGATAGGTAGCATTGGTAGTACACATGGCGTAAATGATAAACCCAACCCTGCCAAAAATAACAATAGTAATGCCCAGCCTGTATGCCGACTCAACCCAAAAATATCATTGTCACCCTGTGAGGGATGTTGAGCTGTGATGTCGGTCGTGATAGGTGGCGAGAGTGGGGCCTTGTCTGTGATAACAGGAGTGGTATTATTGGGCGATGGACGTAGGGTCGTAGGCACAGCACTAGCGGCTTGTGGCGTGATAGGCTGTAAGGTGAAATTTACTTTTTCAGGAGGGTAACATAGTCCCATCTTAGCACAGCCTTGCCACTTCACAATAGCAGGCTGTGCTTGCATAGGTTTTAATACAGAAAGTGTCGTTTTAGCAGTAAAGCTTTTATCAATAATAGGTACACGCCCGAAACTGGGGTCATTCACAAACGTGGCAGTTTGGTCAAAAACCAAAGGTGTGGCATTCACACCTTGAGGTAATTCAAGTTTGAGCTTATCTTGATATACAAAATAGCCATCTTTGACATTTGCCTGAATAGTGAGCTGATTACCTTGCTGGGTCGTTGTTATCGCAAATGCCTCTTGAACGGGCAACGGTTTGGATGGATTGGTCGTATTGGCGTTATTTGAACTAAAAATATCAGACAAATTTATAGCATGGGCTGGAGTTACCTTGATAGCTATGATAAAAACAATAGCTAATAGTTGAACTAACGAAATAAAATAACTTCGTTGATAGGAGGAAATTATATTTTTAGTTATCATATTGCTGGCACTTATAACTCATATCTTGATTCGTATTTTCGGTTTGTAGCTTAATTGAATTTATAGATATTATTTAAGCATCTATCATAGGTGGTTCTCGACGTTTAGCTTCCAAAAAAAAGCTATCTATCAATACCAATACTACGCCAAGATTAATCGCCACATCCGCCAAATTAAAAATCGGGAAGTTCCACACATTCGCATAGTGCACATGTAGAAAATCAACCACATAGCCTAAACGCACCCTATCCATCAAGTTACCTAACGCCCCTGCCATTATCAATGCCAATCCTGCTGATAACACCCCTGTATCACGGGGTAAACGCCTTAAATAGACAATAATAAATCCACATACGCCAAATGCTAACCCACTAAAAAAGAAACGTTGCCAACCGCCTTGGTCAGCAAGAAAGCTAAAGGCAGCTCCATAGTTATGGGCTAGGGTAAAGTTAAAGATTGGCTCAATGACCGATACTGTTTGGTATAACTGAAAGTTATTTTCAAAATATACCTTGGAAAGTTGGTCAATCCCAACCACCAACGCACTTAAGCCATACCATAGCCAAGCAGTTTGGGGATTTTTAATATCACTTAAGGTGTTTTTCGACGGCTGCATAACAACTCGATAAATTTAGGTATTAGGTAAATGACGACTTAACGAACTCTTTATGGTTTGGCTGTGGTTTTGACTTCATTGGCAACCATTGCCTGTAACCCATCGGGTGATAGTTTAGTTAGCAACTTGCCATTGACATAGTAAGTCGGTGTACCTGAGATTTTAATAGTTTTGGCATCGTCCATGTCTTGTTTCAGTACTTGGTTAATTTTATCACTATTCATACTGGCACGAGCTTTTTGTTCATCAAGCCCAGCCTTGATAGCCGCTTGCCAAGCCGCTTTAACTGTTTCGTCGTCATGCCACTGCGGTTGGGCTTCAAATACCGCTGCTAAAACTGGTTCGTATATACCCTGTTCTTTGGCAGTTTCTAAAATACGAGCCACTTGTTCAGAGCCTTTATGAAATAAGGTGTAACGTAGCACCAGCCTTACCTTACCATTATGCTCATTGATGATTTGTTTAACATACGGATTCATTGCCCGACACGCCTCACATGAAGGGTCAAAAAACTCTACTATAGTTACAGGGGCATCTACCTTACCAATAATAGGTGAATGCGAGCGTACTAAGGTATCTGTAGCGACTTGCTTGGCAGTAATAGTATCAGATTCGCCTTGTGGTGTAGATTGGGCATTAGTTGTAGTGGGAGTTTGGCTATTATTTGAATTAGTGGTGGTTTGTTGTCCACAAGCAACCAACGTGGCTGAAAGAGCAAGTAGCGTAGTCACTAGGGTAAGTGTAGTTTTTTTCATGAAAAATTCCTTATAGACGAGTAGCCATTTTTAGTTAAAATTTTGATTAAATAATTAAATGGATATACCACATTAGCGTTTATCCACAAAGTCCATACGTTGGATTCGCATGGCATTGATAATGGCTAATAAAGCCACACCCACATCAGCAAATACTGCCTCCCACATCGTCGCCACACCGCCAGCACCCAATATTAGTACAATAGCTTTGACCACAAATGCCAAGGTAATATTTTGCCAAACAATTTTACGGGTTTGTTTGCCAATATTAATCGCCATTGGAATTTTTGATGGTTTATCATCTTGAATGACCACGTCAGCGGTTTCAATTGTGGCATCACTGCCCAAGCCTCCCATAGCAATACCCACATCACTTAAAGCGACGACAGGAGCATCATTCACTCCATCTCCCACAAATGCCACGGTTTGTTTTTTATTGGCTTTATTAGAAGGTTGGTCTTTGATAGTTTTTAAGTGGGTTACTTTATCTTCAGGCAATAAATCACCGAAATAACGTTCAATGTGTAACTTGTCGGCGACTGACTTTACTACGGCGGTTTTATCACCACTTAACATTGTAGTCGTGACCCCAAGCTGTTTTAAGGTATCAACGGCATGAGAAGCATCTGCTTTGATTTGGTCGGCAATGGTAAGAAAGCCCACATATTGCCCTGCATACGCCATAACGATGACAGTATCAATACTTTGAGCCACTTCGCTAGGATATTGAATATTAAATTTATCCAATAATTTTGCATTTCCTGCTAAAAAAGATTGCCCCTTGATACTAGCGGTTAAACCATACCCCGCAATCTCCTGCACATTGTCTAGGGCAATCGTGCTATCGACTTGCCCAACATACTCGTGGACTGCGGTAGCTATGGGATGCGTAGATTTGCTTTCTATAGCATTTAGATAGCCTAGCATCATATTTGGGTCAAAGGCTGGCTCAATGTTTACCTCTTGGACTTTGAACACCCCCTCAGTCATCGTTCCCGTTTTATCCATCACCACATTGTCAATGGTCGCTAGGGTATCTAAAAAATTACTGCCCTTAAATAAAATTCCATTACGGCTACCTGCCCCAATACCACCAAAATAGCCAAGCGGAATCGAAATCACCAAAGCACAAGGGCAAGATATGACTAAAAATACCAAAGCCCGATACAGCCAATTACTAAACACATAATCAGCCACAAAGAAATAGGGTACAAGGGTAATAGCAATCGCTAAGGCAACTACTATCGGGGTATAAATTTTGGCAAACTTACTGATAAAAAGCTCAGTCGGGGCTTTTTGGCGGGTCGCATCTTGCACTAAGGCTAAAATTTTAGACAGCTTGGAATCTTGATAAGCAGTCGTAACTCTAATTTGCACCACATTTTGTAAATTAATCATCCCTGCCAATACCACATCGCCTTGACGTTTGGTATCGGGTTTACTTTCCCCTGTCAAAGCCGAGGTATTAAATGAAGCGGTATCAGAAAGTAAGACCCCATCCAGTGCTAGCTTTTCACCTGCTTTTAGCTGAATAATTTGTTCGACACCCACGGATATAGCTTTAACAATGCTGGGTTGGTTATTTTCAATGATGGTGACCTCATCAGGACGTTGGTCAAGCAAAGCTTTGATATTTCCCTTTGCACGTTGTACTGCCATTGCTTGAAAGATTTCCCCTATAGTATAAAAAAGCATGACGGCAACACCCTCGGGGTATTCGCCAATGGCAAATGCCCCAATGGTCGCAATACCCATCAGAAAAAATTCTGAAAACCAATTGCCAGACTTGATACTTTCAAAAGCCTCTCTTAACACAGGAAAGCCCACAGGAATATAAGCAATGGCATATACAATAAAGCGTGGTATTTCCGTGAACCATACAGGTTTTATCACATGGTCAAGCACTAGCCCAATGGCTAATACCACAAAGGCAATTATCGCTGGTAAAAAAAGCTGAAACGTGGTTTTGTCACCTGTGTCATGCGACTGGTCATGCCCATCTTCATTACTGTGACCCTCATGGTTGCCATGGCTAGCGGTTATGATTTTTTCTTCCTCGTCGGTACAGCAACAATTTTTTGACATACGACACCTTTCTAATGGTTTTATTAAAGATTACCTGTTACTATAAACCCTGTAGTCACTACAGGGTCAAGTAATAATAATCCAAGTCATACGAAAAGGTCACTTATGTCTATATTTAAAATCAGCGAGTTAAGTAAAAAAACAGGGATTAATATCGAAACTATCCGTTACTATGAGAAAATTGGGGCGATAAATAAAGCCAGTCGAGGCGAAAATGCGTACCGCTATTTTAACCAGCATGCTATTGAACAATTAGAATTTATTAAAACCTGTCGTTCATTAGGTTTTACAATGCAAGAAATTAAGGCTTTTAATCAACTTAAGCAAAATCCCAACCAAAGCTGTGTGATAGCGGATAAGCTAGTTGCTAGCCATTTGGCACAGATTGAACAAAAAATACAGCAATTACAAACTATTCGAGCCTTATTACACACAATGAGCAATTGTCAACAAGATTCTGTCGATAAGTGCAAAGTAATTCATTCATTACAATTCGCACCCACTTTAATAGAAGAAGGAATTAAACTATCTACGACAGAGCTAGAGGCAATACGGTAGAGGTAACATATAATACTTGGGTATCTATATGTAGCTCATAATAGGACAGCTTACTGCCAATTCTTACTTAAGATTTCGGCTCAATCTTTTCCCCGTCTTCCTTGACAAAAGTTTGAGTTAAAGGCATATCAATCAAATCTAGCACCACCTCAGACGGACGGCACAGCTTGAGGGTCGGCTGGGATTCGTGTAAAATTCCGCAAAATAAGAAGTAAATAATTGTTTTTAAATTTTTTATTTAATATTTCTCTTTATCCACTGCACTACCCGAATTAGCTTTACGATGTAAATTTTGGGGTGAAATTTACTCCACCAATGCCTTGAAGTTCGTTTTGCTCATAAAATCGCGCAATTCACCTAAAATGGAGTCCTGCGCTTCCAACTTGGCATTTGCAGTTGCTAATTCTAGCTGAAGACCATGCACTTTAGCGCTGAATGATTCCATTTGATTTGTTGCTTCAACCAGTTGATCATTTTGATTTGCGATCATGATTTCTCTATCTACAAGTTGAACTTCCAACACTTTACTATGTTGCTCATTGGCTTGTAGTTGCTGAGCCAGTCGCTGATTCTTATGTAACTCATCGCTCAAGCCTCTTTAAGCATGGGATAAATCTGCGGCCAAACGCGTACTCTCTTGATTCAATTTGGTTGATTCATCTTGTTTGATGATGACTGTCTGCTGTACTTGACGCAGTTCTGCTTGTAATTGCTGTATCTGTAGCTCATGGCGTCGTTGATCTTGCTCTCGTTGCTCTTTAACGGATTGGCGGTAGTGTTCTAAAGCATCTCGTGCGTGCTGGTGTTTTTCTTCAAGTAACTGACGATGCGCCTCATTCTCGGCCAGACGATCATTCAAGTCGGCAACTTGTTGCGTTAACGTATGACGAGCTATCGTTTCCTTTTGTAGGGCAATATGCGTTTCGTGATGAGACGACTTTTCCTGAAGCAGAGTGCTTTCTGACAGCCGCACTCGATTACCCAATGCTTCAATTTCAGTATGTAAAGCTAATAATTGTTCAGCATGTTGTTGATCCTTTACGGTACTTTCAGCACGTATTTCATTGACTTGAACATTAGCCTCATCTTGCAATTGGCTAGAGAGTCTCGAAATGAGATTCTGTAAAGCCTCACTGATGTCAACTTTGTGTCTAGTGGCTCCGCCGTCCTCCTCTTCAAGCTCTTTCAAATACTTATGAATGGTCGTTTTTGACCCTGTATTGCCGAGTTCTACGCGCACCGCATCGACGGAGGGGTATTTACTTTGTGCCAGTAAAGACTCACGAGCCTTCTTAACTTCAGATTTATACAGTCCCGTGCGCGCCATAACAGCACTCCCACTCTATAGTGTAATATATTACATACCACGTAATTACATACTAACAATTTCAATTAATCAAGTTATTTTTGGATGATAAATGACACAGGATAACTAGCCGTTATCCTGTGTTATGGCGTTTTATATAAATAAGATGGGAGTTTTTATAAGAAATATTACATGCTGCCAAAGACTTCTTTAATTTGTTGCTTGACCTACTGCCGACAAATGCCTAGCCAGTTTACGCCCCAATTCATATGCTTCTTGGACAGTCACTATTTCAACTCGTGGGTGCTCTAAAGCCCAGTCGTGAGCTACACGGCTGGAGGCAAAAAAATGTACATGACAGCAAAATGATAAACGAATATCAGTTTTATTCTGCGGAAGTATCAGTGATACCACGGCATCAGATGGAGTGATGTCCAACACCTCATCGGGTGTAACAGTAAGCAATATAGGCACGCTGGTGCTCGCACAACGTGAATGCACATAAGCGGTTTGATTAAGCAGCGGTGGAAAAATCAAGGTATCGAGTGCGCACCATGTGTATAGCCGTTGGCCATTAATTTCAACGGTGTGCATGGTTTCGCGTTGCGTGAGACCATACCCGACAATATCTCCCGTATTGTCATATTCGATACCAGGAATTTCTTTAAGTATCGACGCTAATTGCTCAAGGTCGCAATTTAAAGCCGTTGCCAGGATTGTGGGTGAAACTGATTGCCCTTTAATCAGTTCATGCAGCAATACACTAAATAGACTTGCTAAGTTTTTAGGCTGATTGGCTGGGATGAGACGATTGGCAATCTCTGTAACGTAGCGTGTGATATCCATAATTGTTCCCTTTACCCCGCGCAGCACGAAAGCTGCTTCACATCCTTGGAGAAAGTCTGCGCCGCGAGCTTCAGTCCCTCGACCATCGTCAGGTAGGGGAACAACTGGTCAGCCAATTCCTGAACGGTCATGCGGTTACGTATCGCAAGCGCTGCCGTTTGAATTAGTTCGCCCGCTTCAGGTGCCACAGCCTGTACGCCAATGAGTCGTCCGCTACCTTCTTCGATGACCAATTTGATGAAGCCGCGCGTGTCGAAGTTGGCGAGCGCACGCGGTACGTTATCCAGCGTAAGTAGGCGGCTGTCGGCCTCAATCCCGTCGTGATGCGCTTCCGCTTCGCTGTAGCCCACGGTAGCGACTTGTGGATCGGTGAACACCACCGCTGGCATAGCTGTTAGATTGATTGCAGCATCACCGCCTGTCATATTAATGGCCGCACGGGTGCCAGCGGCGGCGGCTACATAGACAAATTGTGGTTGATCCGTACAGTCGCCAGCGGCATAAATGTGTGTGGCACTGGTACGCATGCCTTTGTCGATGACGATAGCTCCTTGCGCGTTGACGGCAACACCTGCCATATCCAATGCCAAGCTGCGCGTGTTCGGTGTTCGGCCCGTGGCGACCAATAGCTTATCGGCACGTACTTCGCTGTGTCCCGTGGTAAGTACAAATTCACCATCCTGATGTACGACGTTGCTGGTTTGCGTGTGTTCCAGCACCGTGATCCCTTCGGCACGGAAGGCGGCGGTGATCGCTTCACCGATAGCGGGGTCTTCACGAAAGAACAGCGTACTGCGTGCCAGAATCGTGACTTGACTACCTAATCTGGCAAATGCCTGAGCCAGTTCCAGCGCGACTACAGACGAACCAATCACAGCCAAGCGTTTGGGAATGGTGTCACTGACCAAGGCTTCGGTGGAATTCCAGTACGGCGTGTCTTTCAAGCCAGCGATGAGCGGAATGGATGAACTGGCACCCGTGGCGATCAGGCAGCGATCGAATGCCACAACGCGCTCATCGCCGTCATTCAAGCGCACGATGAGACTTTGGCCATCCTTGAAACTGGCCACGCCGTGTAGCACGTTGATGGATGAATTACTTTCTAAAATACCCTCGTATTTGGCGTGACGTAGTTCATCAACACGAGTCTGCTGCTGGCTCAGAAGTTTACGGCGATCAATCACTGGTACAGTCGCGGCGATACCATCGTCGAACGAACTTTCGCGGCGCAAATGGGCGACATGGGCAGCACGAATCATGATCTTGGACGGTACGCAGCCGACATTGACGCAAGTGCCACCGATGATGCCGCGCTCAATCAGCGTGACCGTCGCGCCTTGTTCGACGGCCTTTAGCGCTGCCGCCATTGCAGCGCCGCCACTACCAATGACGGCGATATGTAGCTCTTCGTGCTTCTCTGTTGGCGCGGCATCTACGAGTGTGGTCTTGTAGCCGAGTCCTGCTACGGCAGCGATCAGTGCAGGCAGAGATGTGCTTGGCTCGGTTGCAAGTTGCGCCGTACCCTTGGCGTAGGACACATCCACTGACTGCACGCCTGCCACTTTATTCAAAGCTTCCTTGATATGCACTGCGCAAGATTCGCAGGTCATGCCTGTAATTCGCAATTGGGTCATGTGATTGCTCCTGTGGTTTTGATGGCAACGGCTAACTCCGCCGTTCGCAATTTATTCATAGATTGTAGTTATCAGGCTGCACCACCCAGTCAGACTGACGAATGTAATGACCTCGCCAGTCTGACAATCAGCAGCAAATCCCACCGACAATCAGAAGCGTTACAACACTGGCGATTGTAACGATGATGATGAGATCGGTTTTCTTCGAGATCAGCCATGCTTTCATGTTTATGCCCCCAAGCTGTTGCCTTTCCAGAGATTTCTACTGTTTGACAGTTGATGGATAGCCAGCGTCCTCGGTTGCCTTGGTTAGCTTCTGGATATTGGTCTTCGCATCATCGTAGCTAACGATGGCTTCGCGTTTCTCGAAGACGATGCCTACTTTGCTGACACCATCGACTTTGGTGAGCGCCTTCTTTACAGTGATTGGGCAGGCTGCACAGGTCATACCTGACACAGAGAGCGTGACGGTTTGAGTGGTTGCCAATGCAGGGGAAACAGCGGCTGCAAGAACCATAGAAACTAACAACTTTTTCATGATGAACTCCAGTCTAATAGAAAAATGGTACGACATAAGGAAAACCAAGTGCGATCAGTACCAGTACAGATACTCCCCAGAAAATGATCTTGTACGTGGTTCGTACCTGTGGGATCGCGCAGACTTCGTCTGGCTTGCAGGCTTGTACTGGTCGGAAAATTCGCCGCCAAGCGAAAAACATCGCCACCAGTGCCACGCCGATGAAAATCGGGCGGTACGGTTCCAATGCGGTTAAGTTCCCGATCCAAGCACCACTGAATCCCAATGCGACCAGAATCAGTGGACCTAAACAACAAGTAGATGCAAGGATCGCTGCCAATCCGCCAGCGAAAAGAGCACCGCGTCCATTTGGTGATTTAGACATAAGTTTCTCGTTTCAAATCTTGAGTGGATAGCGTAAGATTACCTCCGTAGTTATGTACGGAGTCAAGTGGTATGCGAGATATTTTGGAGAACTTAACCATAGGCTCTTTTGCCAAGGTAGCTAAGGTCAATGTGGAGACCATTCGGTTTTACCAACGCAAAGGCTTATTGCCTGAGCCAGATAAGCCTTACGGCAGTATTCGTCGATATGGTGAGGCTGATGTGGCGCGAGTGAGGTTTGTAAAATCAGCCCAACGATTAGGCTTTAGTCTGGATGAAATTGCTGAATTACTCAGATTGGACGATGGTACCCACTGCGATGAAGTTAGTCATCTGGCCGAACACAAGCTCCAAGACGTCCGTGAAAAAATGGCCGATCTAACGCGTATGGAAGCAGTGCTGTCTGAGCTTGTATGTGCCTGCCATGCACAGGGGGAAAACGTTTCATGCCCGCTAATTGCAGCACTCCATGGAGAGTAATATCTCTTTCAATCCTAGAATTTAGTAGTCGATAAATTAGCAAACCTTCAACGATTGCTAATAAGAATATCAGGTGAGTATCCGTGACTAAACTAGATCAATATGTTCATGCCGCGACACGTGATAATACTCGTCGCAGTTATCAATCTGCTATTCGGCACTTTGAAACTGAATGGGGTGGCTTTCTACCTGCAACTGCCGATGGTGTTGCACGATACTTAGTTGATCATGTGGGATTGTTGTCGATCAATACACTAAGGCAACGGCTGGCTGCATTAGCGCAGTGGCATCTTGATCAAGGCTTTCCTGATCCCACAAAAGCCCCTATTGTGCGCAAGGTATTTCGCGGCATTCAAACCCTTCATCCCGCACAAGAAAAGCGAGCAAAACCATTTCAAATTGAGCAATTAAGGCTGGTTATAAATTGGCTTGATCAATCTATTGAATCGGCTAGACTTACGGATAGCCATGGCGACGTATTACGACATACCCGCAATAAATCCATGCTCTTACTTGGATTTTGGCGTGGCTTCCGTGGTGATGAACTGACACGGTTGCACGTGGAACATGTTGAAATCGTCCCAAATGAAGGGATGATCTGTTTTTTTCCTCAAACCAAAGGAGATCGCCAACTTAAAGGTACTCGTTTTAAAGCACCTGCATTATCTCAATTATGCCCCGTTACAGCATATACCGACTGGATTGAAGTCAGTGGCTTAACAAGCGGTGCCGTGTTTCGCTCTGTGAACCAATGGGGACATATCGGCCAAAACCGCCTGCACGAAGATAGCCTTATTCCATTACTGCGTTCACTGTTTACAGAAGCAAAAATTGATTCGCCTATGCTTTATAGTGCTCATTCATTACGTCGTGGCTTTGCAAACTGGGCAACTTCCAATGGTTGGGATTTAAAAATGCTAATGGAATATGTAGGTTGGAAAAATATAAATTCAGCAATGCGTTATCTTGAAAGTGTCGATCCATTTGCGCAGCATCGTATTGAGTCAATGTTGACGCCTTCAGAGCAGTTGGTCACTCAATTATAGTCTTTGTATAAAACTTACCCAGATAAGAGGAAATAAAGCGTGACCAGCATTCATGAAACAGCTTATCCACGCTTTAAACAAGAATTGACCTCACGTGACCTACATGACATTTACACGCCAACAGCCGAAGAACTCAAATTTGTAAAAGGAATTACTCGTAGGGCACCAGCAAAGTTATATTTAATCATCTTACTCAAGACTGTACAGCGACTTGGATACTTTCCAATGCTCGCTGAAATACCGCCTGTCATCATAGCCTTTCTGAACAAAAAATTAGATTTACGAATAATCCCTATGCGTGATCTACTAGCCGAAGAAAAGTCCGATTTTCGTCAACGTTCCATCGAGGCAATTCGATCTTACTTAAACATTAAACCAATTTCCTCTGAAACATCAGCCGCCACAGAGCAAGCTGCGACTTTAGCGGCGCAAACCAAACAAGAATTGGCAGATATCATCAATGTTATTATTGAAGAGCTCATTCGACAACGTTTTGAACTTCCAGCCTTTAGTACACTAAATCGAAGCGCCCAGCGTATTCGTAATCAAGTCAATGAGCGCTATTTCCGAAGTTTGACGGATGCACTTTCTCCACAAATAATCGACCAGTTTGATACGATGCTCATCGTTGCACCAGACCAAACATTCAGCGGTTGGCAACAATTAAAACAAGAACCAAAGAAGCCTACGAATAGTGAGGTTCGACAATATCTAGACCATGTTGCTTGGTTGAAAACTTATTCAGTTGACCTCCCCGAAGTGACTCATATTCCTGTGGTTAAACGTAACCAATATATGCATGAAGCACGGGCACTGGAAGCTGGTGATTTAAGGAATACTCAGAAAAATAAACGTTATGCGCTGATGGTGATTTTATTTCATACACAGTTGAGTCGAGTGCTTGATGATGCGGTTGAGATGTTTGTGCGTAAGTTACGAAAACTGCATTCTGGTGCTGAAGAAAAACTCCAGCAATATTATTTAGAACATCAAAAACGGGCAGAAAAACTGGTCTCACAATTACGGGATGTATTAGAAGCTTTTCAAGAAGGTGAATCGGATCAAGAACGCGGTCAACGTGTTGCAGCGGCCATGCATAGTGAGCCAGCACTCCTCTTAGCTGAATGCGAAGAGCACATGGCATACGCTGGCAATAACTACCTACCATTTATGGTTGTACCCTATCAAAATCAGCGGCCATTTCTACTCAACTGTTTGAGTTTACTTGACCTGAAGTCAACGTCTGCGGATTTATCGTTAATTAATGCGATTCATTTTGTCCTTGCTCATCGACAAAGTCACAAACTATGGCTGCCACTTACAGGAACTGATATTAGTCTCAAATGGATTCCAGAGAAATGGCGAAGATTAGTGACAGGCCAACGATCTGGTGCGGTCGTAGAAGTAAACCGTAAGTATTTTGAGCTCTGTGTGCTAACCGAAACAATGCGGGAATTGCAATCTGGTGATCTTTATGTGTCAAATAGTGATCAATATAGCGATTACAGAGATCAATTAGTAGACTGGGAAACGTATCAAACTCAAGTCGCTGAATATGGTGAAATGCTAAATATTTCAACCGAACCAAAAGAATTTGTTGAGGGATTGAAAGTTTGGCTGTCTGATACTGCATCGCGCGTTGATCAAGGTTTTCCAAAAAATGAGCATGTTGACCTAAATGGTACCGAACTTATTTTGCGGAAACAACATTCTGATACAAAGCCCGCTGCGCTTGATTATGTAGACAAACAGTTAGCTTCTCGATTACCTGAGAAAAATATCCTCGATATTTTAGTAGAAGCAGAAGGCTGGTTGGATCTTCATGAACAATTTGGCCCACTCTCTGGATTTGAAGCAAAAATAGATGATCCCCGTAAGCGCTTTGTCACAACATTGTTTTGTTATGGCTGTAATTTAGGCCCAACTCAAACCGCTCGTTCAGTTAAAGGAATTAGCCGAAAACAAGTTGCTTGGCTTAACCTGCATCATATGACTGAGGAGCGTCTGGAAAAAGCGATTGTTCAAGTCATCAATGCGTACAATAAATTCTTGTTACCCAAATACTGGGGCACAGGGAAAAGTGCTTCCGCTGATGGCACAAAGTGGAATATGTATGAACAAAACCTGCTGTCTGAGTATCATATTCGCTATGGCGGATACGGTGGTATAGGCTACTACCATGTCTCAGATATGTATATTGCGTTATTCAGCCACTTCATTCCATGCGGTGTTTACGAGGCGATTTACATTCTTGATGGTTTGATTAAGAATGAATCCGATATTCAGCCAGACACCTTGCATGGCGACACACACGCACAAAGCGCACCTGTATTTGGATTGGCTTATCTACTGGGTATAAACTTAATGCCACGGATTCGTAATCTTAAAAAATTAGTGTTCTTCAAACCTGATCGTAGCGTGCGATATGAACATATCAACGGATTGTTTAGCGAAGCGGTTAATTGGGAGCTCATAGAAACTCATTTGCCAGATATGCTCAGAATTGCTTTATCAATCAAAGCTGGAAAAATTACCCCTTCAACCATATTGCGTCGCCTTGGAACAGCAAGCCGCAAAAATAAATTATATTTTGCCTTCCGCGAACTGGGAAGAGTGGTGCGAACTGAATTTTTACTGAAATATATCGGTGATGTTGAGTTGCGCAAAACCATCAATGCTGCAACCAACAAAAGTGAAGAATTTAATCAGTTTATAAAATGGCTGTTTTTTGGTAATCAGGGTGTAATTGCCGAGAATGTACGCCATGAGCAACGCAAAGTTGTTAAATACAATCAGTTGGTTGCTAATTTAGCTATCTTACATAACGTTGAAGCAATGACGGGATCATTGAAAAAAATGCAGGAAGAGGGCGTTCCGATCAATGAAGAGATACTGGCAGGTTTAGCACCATATCGCACAGAGCACATTAATCGCTATGGTGATTACACGCTGAACTTAGATCAGAAAGTCCCACCAATGAATTATAAAATCCGCATTTTATAGGATAATATTCAATAGGTTATACTTGTTTTTGCGGAATTTTACGCGAATCCCAGCCGACCCTCGGCTTGGCTTTCGGTGGTAACAGTGATGGGATTTTGCTTAGCTAGGTGCTTTTGATGCCATGCGCGTAGGGTTTCGGGTGTGCAGCCCTTGCGCAGCATGCTGCTCAGGTGCTATGGCTTGGATGGCCGCCCACAGTGAGGGATAATCTTTTTGTGATTCAATCAGTAATTCGACGGCTCGTGTCTTAACT